>ENA-OQHF01000035-OQHF01000035.1-human-gut-metagenome-genome-assembly--contig:-NODE-35-length-70739-cov-5.610817_pt1 | contig 70739 bp, 69 predicted proteins | sample MGYA00242559_ERZ504709 | MGnify/ENA primary metagenome ERZ504709 (study PRJEB26092, sample SAMD00036203) | human gut metagenome | host: Homo sapiens | study: EMG produced TPA metagenomics assembly of... | reverse complement strand
GAACGGCTTGAAGGAAGTCCTTGGCATGTGGGTGGGAAAATCAGAAAGTTCTTCATTCTGGATGGGTGTCCTGACAGATTTGAAGGCCCGCGGAGTGCAGGACATACTGATTACCTGCACTGACAACCTGAACGGGTTTACCGACACCATACGTTCCGTATTTCCTCAGTCTTCCACGCAAATATGTGTTGTACATCAGATTAGGAACTCCTGTAAATATGTCGTTTACAAGGACAAGAAAGAGTTCACAGCCGATATGAAGAACATCTATAACGCGCCCAACAAGGAGGCTGCTGCCGTGGAACTGGATAATTTGGAAAAGAAATGGGGAGGGAAGTAACCCTTATGCCATCCTCTCATGGAGGAATAACTGGGATGACCTGACTGTTTTCTTCCAGTTCCCGCTGGAAATCAGGAAAATAATCTACACAACTAATCTCATTGAGAATCTAAACGGAAAAATCAGAAAGTACACTAAATCAAAACTTTCATTCCCGTCGGATGATGCGGTGAAGAAAATGGTATACCTCGCTCTGATGGAGATTGAGAAGAAGTGGACAATGCCGATTACTAACTGGGGATTGATTATGAACTAATTTATGCTTACTTTTTGAAAACAGAATTCAGATATAAGAGAACTTATAACTGAATCCCGTTTTACATTTACACAAAATTGTGGACAGTGCCCCAAAAAGGAGGTAGGCAACTCTACGTACTTTAACTTTACATTTGTACAGCATTTTAATCTGAATACAAAACAGGGAAAAGCATTAAGAAACTCTCCTACCTGCAAAGCTCCGAAAGTGACATCGCATTCAATTCTTCAAACAAAGGGGAATCCTTTACCAAGCGGAAACAACGCTTTTGTTTGCTTATCATGCCCACTTGACCATACAGTTTCCCCAAAGTTACCATGGCGGCAATATAATCTTCATCTCCTTCCTCTATACGACCACACCACTCTTCTCCCACTTCAATCGCTTTCTCATACTCCTCTGCCGTAGGCACGCCATGATGCCATTTCAGCACATTTTCCATGTATGAAACGTGGAAGCCCTTTGTGCTATGAAGCACAACCATGTGAGGCTTTCCGTTGTTATAATCTATCGATTCAAGGCAGTTAACATAGCCTCAATATCGTTGCCGTCAACATCATATACATCCCATCCGAAAGCCTTCCAGCGCTCGTTAAGAGACTCAAGTTTCATCACATTCTCAGTTGTGTCACTTATCTGCAAGCCGTTTCGGTCTATCATTGCAACAAGATTATCCAACTTATAATTGCTTCCGGCCATGGCTGCCTCATATATTGAGCCTTCACCCTGCTCGCCGTCGCCCATAAGTACAAATGTACGATAAGGCTTCTTATCCATTTTTGCGGCAATAGCACAACCTACACCAATTGAAAGACCGTGACCTAATGCACCGCTGTTAAATTCTATACCCGGGACTTCAACCGTAGGATGACCTGCCAACACAGACAGATAATCGCCATAAGTGTCGACAAGTTCTTTTGTTATGAAACCTTTTGCCTCGAGCACACAATAAAGTGCTTCCACACAGTGACCCTTGCTCATAATGAAACGGTCGCGCCCTTCCATTTTCGGATTCTCAGGGTTTACGTTCATGACACGCATATACAATGCTGTCAATACATTCAAAGACGAGAGATCGCCGCCGATATGACCGGCTTTGGCTTTATATACGACCTCTAACAAACGTTTTCTGATTTCCTCGCATTTCAATGTCAACTCAGGAATGCTCATTAATTTGTCCATATTTATATTGGTATTATTAAAATATATCTACTTGTAAATGGTTTTCATAATGTAATTTCGAAGCATAAGGAATTTGTATATGCACCGGATTATGAAAAACTGAAAGCAGAATTTGATGACCTCCTTAAAACAGACCGCTGCACTCATAGCATGGAATATCGATGGCTGGATCTGAAAAAAATGCCGATCTGGATTCATTGCAAAGGTTATCTGGTTCGTGACGACAACATGAAACCACTTTACATGATTGGCTGCATTAATGAGATTGGAGAGAGACAGAAGGCAGATAATGTAAGCGGACTATTGGGAGAGTCTGGGTTCCGGGAGTATATGAATCAATTGGATACTCCTTTGGAAACAGGATATCTGCTTCGTATAGGAATTGATCATTTTAAGGAGATTAATGATAACTTCGGACAGGAGTACGGTGACTTTGTACTTAAGAAATCGGCGGAGTGTATTTCCGGCTGCATATCAGAAGGACAGAAAGGTGTACAAGCTTGTGGCAGATGAATTTCTGATCCTGGATGTTTCTTCTGACGAAGCGAAGGATGCGGATAAGCTTTATGATAAAGTGAGAGAGGCAATAGACAGATTTATTGAAACCAATGAATTTAAAGTCATGTATACGGTTTCTGGAGGAATTGTGCCATTTGCGGCATTAAAAGGAAATCAGTATGCAGAAGCATTGAAGCTGACAGATTTTACCCTGAATGAGGCAAAGAAGCTGGGAAGAAACCGTTGTTATATATTTAATGGGGAAACCTACAGAAAATTTCTTCGGAAAAGGGAGATCACCCAGGAATTGCGGGAAGCTGTGATCAATGGATTCCAGGGCTTTACAGCTTTTTACCAGCCTGTATTTGCGGAAGATAAAAAAGTGCCTTATGGAGCAGAAGCTTTAATGCGTTTTACCTCTGAAAAATTCGGAATGATTTCACCGGCAGAGTTTATTCCCATTCTGGAAGAAACAGGTCTGATTATTCCTGCTGGCCGCTGGATGATGAAAGAGGCTATGGGAAAATGCAGTGAGATCCGGAAGATACTTTCAGAGTTCCGGATGAGTATTAATATTTCCCAGGTACAGGCCTCTAAGTCTGATGTGATTCAGGATATCAGTGCAGAAATGAAAAGGACAGGGCTGCCGCTGGAAGCGGTGATCGTGGAATTGACAGAGAGCGATCTTCTGGAACAAAATATAAATGAGAAGCATTTTCTTACAGAACTGAAGCGGATGGGGATCAGTCTTGCACTGGATGATTTTGGAACCGGAATTTCTACATTTGAGACTGTACGGGATTACACCTTCGATGCATTGAAAATGGATATGGGGTTTGTGAAAAAAATCGGAAAGGATCCAAAGAGAGATGCAATTGTAATATCAATTATCGATATGGCACATCGAATGGGAATGAAGGTTGTAGCAGAGGGAATTGAAAATAAACAGCAAAGTGAGTTCTTATGTAACCACGGCTGTGATTATCTGCAGGGATACTATTATTATAAACCAATGTCTGCGGAAGAATTCTCAAAATTGCTGGATAAATAATGAAAAACAACAAAAAACTGCAAGTGTGAAATAAATGGTTTGTCACATACTAACGGAGAAGACAAAACGAAAGGATGTGGCGGAAACTTGCAGGAAAAACAGAAAAAATATCGAAAATTTTTGTGGTACGCTCTGGTGGGGACGCTGCTGAGCCTGTTTATATTAATATATGAAACTATGAAGGATCACATACCGGATGAAATATTTGTCTACGCAGACGAAGAGACGGACTGGGAAACATTTTTTCAGGAACCACTGATTTCTTACGATGATACGGTGGAAGTTTCACAAAATGGGAGTTATCAGATTCGCTGCAAATGGCTGGGAGTGCTGCCGCTGAAAACCATTAAGGTTCATACGGTGGAAAAGCAGGAAGTGCTGGTCAGTGGATCACCTGTGGGGATCTATATGGAGACGAAAGGTGTTCTTGTGATTGACAGTGGTGAGATCACGGATCGGGAAGGAATCCGCAGGACACCGGCAGAACATATTATCCAGTCGGGAGATTATATCTGTGAGATCGATGGGAAAGTACTTACAGGGAAAAGGCAGCTGATGCAGCTGGTAAGAGAGAATCAGGGAGAACCGATGGAACTGCAGGTGATCCGCCACCAGGAGACGATAAAGCTGGAGATGACACCGGTGGAGACGGAAGACGGTTCCTATAAACTCGGTATCTGGGTGAGGGATAATATTCAGGGGATCGGAACACTTACGTATGTGGAGCCGAACGGAACATTTGGAGCACTTGGTCATGGAATCAGTGATGCAGACACGGGAGAAAGACTGGAAATTTCTGACGGTGATCTTTACCGTGCAGATATTCTTTCTATCCGTAAAGGTACAGCCGGTACACCGGGGGAACTTCGGGGCGTGATCAATTACAGGGAAGAAAACCGGATCGGAACGATATGTGGGAATTCTCAGTATGGTATCCGTGGGCAGATGGAACACGGAAAATATACAGAATCCATGAAAAAGATACCGACAGGACTCAAACAGGAGATTCAGACAGGAAAAGCGGAGATCCGCTGTGATATCGGTGATGGAATCCAGGAATATCAGTGTGAGATTCTTGAAATTGACAGCAATGCAAGAGATACCAATAAATGTTTTGTTCTGCGAATCACGGATGATGATCTTCTCTCCCGAACCGGTGGAATTGTCCAGGGAATGAGCGGTTCCCCTGTGCTGCAGAACGGGAAACTGATCGGAGCGATCACCCATGTGTTTGTCAATGATCCGACAAAAGGATATGGAATTTTTATTGAGAATATGATGGAATAGCGGAAAACACAGAGAATACAGAAATTAAGAATACAGAAATATATTAGTTCATGATATAATGAGCGCAAGAGAGTCAGAGGGAGCTTGCTCACTCTTGACGAACGGCGAAATTATTGAGTGATGAAATCACGATATAATGAGCGTTAGCGAGCGGGAATAAGCGCAGCTTATTCATCGGGGCGGTTGAAAATAAAAAAATCAGGCGGGGGAAACAGGAAAATGGGACAGAAATTATATTTGGAATGTTATTCGGGAATCAGCGGAGATATGACAGTTGCGGCGCTGTCCGGTCTTATGAAGGATCGGACACCGCTGTTTTGTGTGTTGGACCATATGTCGTTGGAAGGATTTTCTTATGAATTAAAACGGGTGAAAAAGTCCGGGATCGATGCCTGGGATTTCTTGGTAAAACTGGATGCGGAGCATGAAAATCACGATCATGATATGGAGTATCTTCACGGACACAGCCATACGCATGACCATGACCATCATCACGGCCATGAGCATCATCAGGATCACGCAGAAACAGCCGGACATCATCATGATCCGGTGCAGGCGGAAGCGATGCATGCGCAAGAAGAAACTGGACATGAGGAGCATCACCATCATCATCACGAACATCGCGGACTGGGAGATATTTTCCCGATCATTGACCGGTGTGATATGACGGATACGGCGAAAGAACTGGCAAAAGATATTTTCCGGATTCTGGCGAAAGCGGAGGCGAAGGCACACAATGTACCGGAAGATCAGGTGCATTTTCATGAGGTGGGAGCCGTGGATTCTATCGTGGATATTGTTGCAGCTGCGGTCTGTATGGACAGTTTGCAGGTGGATGGCGTGATCGTTCCGTTTCTTTGTGAGGGAAAGGGAACCGTGCGCTGCCAGCATGGCATCCTTCCGGTTCCGGTTCCGGCAGTTACCAATATTATCCAGGACAGCGGTCTGAAACTCAGGATGACACAGATGGAAGGAGAACTGGTAACTCCGACCGGAGCAGCTTTTGTGGCAGCAGTCCGCACAGAAGAAACACTTCCGGAGACATTCCGCATCCTCAATGTGGGAATCGGCGCCGGAAAACGCAAATACGAGTGCCCGGGCATCCTTCGCGCGATGCTGATCGAGACGGAAGAGAAACAGGAAGATAAGATCTGTAAACTGGAAGCCAACATCGACGACAGTACCGGTGAACAGCTTGGCTATGTTCTCGGTGCACTGATGGAAGCCGGTGCAAGAGATGTGCATTACACCCCTGTATACATGAAGAAAAACCGCCCTGGGTGGCAGCTGAATGTGATCTGCATGGAAGAAGACAGAGAAAAACTGGAAAATATCATCTTCCGGGAAACAACGACCATTGGGATCCGCAGACAGAAGATGGACCGGACGGTGCTTCGGAGAAGTAAAAAGACAGTGCAGACACCGTACGGGGAGGCGGAAGTGAAGATCTGTGAGAAAGATGATATGAAAAAAGTTTATCCTGAGTATGAATCGGTGGTTCGGCTCTGCAAGGAGAGTGGGGCGGCGTTTCAGGATGTGTTTGAAAGTGTGAAGCAGGCGATAGAAAAATAGTGCCGAAACCCAGCAAGAGGAAGGCGGAGCCAGGGTGGCACGACACTTTGTGGGAGGTTAGGGGAAGCTTTAAGATCCGACGCTTACGTAGGCTTTCGCGAGGGTCAGCTGACCCTCGTGAACTATAGCCGAAGTTAGCGGCTAGCTTAAAGTTGCCCTGCCCACGTCGTGCCACCCTGGCTCCGTCTTCCTCTTGCGTCCGTATAGGAACAAACAAAAAAAGAAGCCAACCTTAAAAATAAAAGGTCGACTTCTAAATTTCGATTTTTCAACACTTACGACAGTGCACCCACGTGCTTCTTAATAGCCTCAAAACTCTCCTTACTGATCACGTGTTCCATCTTACAGGCATCTTCTGTTGCGATCTCTTCCGGTACCCCCAGATGCATCAGCCAGGAAGAGAGCAGCTCGTGCCGCTCATAAATCATGTCTGCAATCTCTTTCCCGGATTCTGTAAGATATATGAATCCGGCATCAGTGACTGTAATATGCTGATGTTCTCTCAGGTGCTTCATTGCCACACTTACACTGGATTTTTTATAACCTAATTCAGTGGCGATATCCACGGAACGAACAACAGGAAGTTTTTTACTCAGTATAAGAATCGTCTCCAGATAATTTTCTGCTGATTCATTTTTTGCCATATGATAACCCCCTTCATGAACAATTCCACAAAAAACGACTAAAAGAAAAGCAGCTGTCCAGAAGATCGCATCTGTGATACTAACCACTGAACAGTTACCATCAAGTATATATAAGTATAACATAATTATTACAAGAATTCAACTGACAAACATGTTTTTCTATGGGCAAACGTGTGCATCGCGCAGCGTGTTGCCGGGCACGGAATGAACAGTAACTGTGAGAATACTTGTTGAAAAATAATCCCAATAAGTACTTGACATCTAATGGACATTAGCATATACTAACACCAGTAAGGAACAACAATGTTATGTTCACAATGAAGAAAAGAGGTTGATATGATGCCGTTATCTATGGTAAAACCAGGAGAAACTAACACAATCAAAAAAGTTGGCGGAAAAGAAGAAACAAGAAAATTCCTTGAGAATCTTGGATTTGTAACTGGAGGAGAGGTTACGGTCGTGTCTGAAATCGAAGGAAACCTGATCGTGAATGTGAAAGATTCACGTGTGGCCATCGGAAAAGATATGGCAAACCGCATCATGGTATAAGCAGGCGGATTATCAAGGAAAGAGGGAGAATGTTATGAAAACTCTGAAAGAGATTGCTGTTGGACAGACAGTCACAGTAAAGAGATTGCATGGTGAAGGCCCTGTAAAAAGAAGAATCATGGACATGGGTATCACCAAAGGCGTAAGTGTATATGTACGCAAAGTTGCACCGTTAGGTGATCCGGTGGAAGTAACCGTAAGAGGGTATGAATTATCTCTTCGTAAAGCTGATGCCGAAATGATTGAGGTTGAATAATTTTTTTGCTTGTGCGTTAGCGAAAGCTAATAAAAGATAGCGCAGACAAAAAATTAGTAGAAATGTATAACAACATTTCAACAAATAAGAAAAAGGAGCAAAAAAATGTCAGTTAAAATTGCATTAGCAGGTAATCCTAACTGCGGTAAGACAACATTGTTTAATGCGCTGACCGGTTCCAATCAGTTTGTAGGTAACTGGCCGGGCGTAACGGTGGAGAAAAAAGAAGGTAAGTTAAAAGGTCATAAAGATGTGACTATCATGGACTTACCGGGTATCTATTCCCTGTCTCCATACACTCTGGAAGAAGTCGTAGCCAGAAACTATCTGATCAATGAAAGACCAGATGCGATCATCAACATCGTAGATGGTACCAACATCGAACGTAACCTGTATCTGTCCACACAGATCATGGAACTGGGTATTCCGGTTGTTATGGCTGTCAACATGATGGATCTGGTAGAAAAAGCGGGTGACAAGATACATACTGACAAACTGAGCAAACTGTTAGGATGCGAGGTTGTGGAAATATCCGCACTGAAAGGCACCGGAATCCAGAAAGCAGCTGAGAAAGCAATAAGTCTTGCAGAGAGAAAGAACGAAGTCACACCGGTACATGAGTTCGACAGTAAAGTGGAAGATGCGATCACGGCTGTAGGAACCATGCTTGGCACGGATATCCCGGAAGCACAGAAGAGATTCTTTGCGATTAAACTTCTGGAGAAGGATGACAAGATCAAAGAACAGATGAAAACTGTTCCGGATGTATCCGCTGAGATCAAAACTCTGGAAGATGCATTCGATGATGATACCGAAAGTATTATCACAAATGAAAGATATGTATATATCTCCTCTATTATCGGAAAATGCGTAACAAAAGGTCAGAAGGGCGGAATGACCGTATCCGATAAGATCGACCGTATCGTAACTAACCGTTGGCTGGCACTGCCAATCTTCGCAGTAGTTATGTTTATTGTTTACTATGTATCTATTACAACAGTAGGTGGATTCCTGACAGACTGGACAAACGATGTTCTGTTCGGTGATATCATTCCTCCGGCAATTGAGAAAGCGCTGGTGGCTGTGAACTGTGCTGACTGGTTACAGGGACTGATCCTTGATGGTATCGTAGCCGGTGTTGGCGCTGTACTTGGTTTCGTACCGCAGATGCTGGTACTGTTTATCTTCCTGGCATTCCTGGAAGGTTGTGGATACATGGCCCGTGTAGCATTCATCATGGACCGTATCTTCCGTAAATTCGGTCTTTCCGGAAAATCTTTCATCCCGATGCTGATAGGTTCCGGTTGTGGTGTTCCTGGTATCATGGCATCCCGTACCATCGAGAGCGACAGAGACCGTAAGATGACAATCATGACAACAACATTTGTTCCTTGTGGAGCAAAACTGCCGATCATCGCCCTGATCGCAGGTGCATTCTTTAATAACGCAGGATGGGTAGCATGGAGTGCTTACTTCGTAGGTGTTGCAGCTATCATCTGCTCCGGTATTATCTTAAAGAAAACAAAAATGTTTTCCGGAGAACCTGCTCCGTTCGTTATGGAGCTGCCGGCCTACCATATGCCAACCGTTGGCAATGTACTGAGAAGTATGTGGGAACGTGGCTGGTCATTTATTAAAAAAGCTGGTACAATTATTCTGTTATCTACCATCATTCTGTGGTTCCTGATGAGCTTCGGCTGGGTAGACGGAAAATTCGGTATGCTGGATGCAGAACAGTTGAATGACAGTATTCTGGCATCCATCGGTAACGTGATCGCTCCGATCTTTGCTCCTCTTGGCTGGACAAAAGCCGGTGAAGGATGGAAGATGGCAGTTGCAGCAATCACTGGTCTGATCGCAAAAGAAAACGTAGTAGCTACCTTCGGTATGCTGTTCGGTTTTGCAGAAGTTGCAGAAAATGGTTCTGAGATCTGGGGCAACCTGGCACAGGTTATGACTCCGATCGCAGCATACGGATTCCTGGTATTCAACCTGCTGTGCGCACCTTGCTTCGCGGCAATGGGAGCTATCAAACGTGAGATGAATAATGCAAAATGGTTCTGGTTCGCTATCGGATATCAGTGTGGTCTTGCTTATATCGTATCCCTGTGTATCTATCAGTTTGGTACCCTGTTTACCGGTGGTGGATTCGGACTGTGGACAGTAGTTGCGGTTGTACTGTTGATTGCATTCCTGTACATGCTGTTCAGACCTTATAAAGAAAGTAAATCATTGAAAGTTGCGTAAGAAAAGTCTGATCTGACTTTAAGAAAGGAGACCTTTGCATGGGAACAGTAGTTGTTGGCGCGGTTCTGGTTGGTGTGGTAGCACTCATCGTCCGCAGTATGGTAAAAGATAAAAGGAACGGCAAATCACTGCAGTGCGGTGGTGACTGTGCACATTGCGGAGGACATTGCAGCCATTAAAGGTACTATTTGGAGGTGTTGACATTAATTGCAGAAAGAGCCAAAGAGTATCATAATTTCAAAATTAAGAGAGCGTGGCTGCCGGATCACCCGGCAGCGGCGCATCATCCTTGATATTATTCTGGATGAGGACTGCTCTTGTTGCAAGGAGATTTATTACAAAGCCTGCAAACAAGATTCCAGTATCGGAGCCGCAACCGTGTACCGCATGGTGAATACATTAGAAGAAATCGGAGTGATCAACCGGAAAAACATGTATAAATATACCGGCAGTGATATTGACGAAGAATTAGAATGTGTTCCCTGTTGCAGAATGGAACTGGATGACGGCACGGTGCTTCAGCTTTCTGACAGAAAGTTCCGTCAGGTACTGACCTGTGGACTGGAAAGCTGTGGTTATATGACTGGAAAAAGAATTGTAAAATACACGAACAATCCCGGACAGGCCTCCTAGAGCGTGTCTGGGATTGCTTTGTTATATTGCATAGCAGCAAATGATCCGGCAAAACGGGCTTAATTGAGAAAAATTATCATTAAAGAAGAAATAACTTGAAGATTATTTCTAAGACGATATAATAATTGATAAACAAAATTTTCATACACAAAGGAGAGAATATTATGGCAAACATTTTAAAAAATTTCGACGCAAAAAAAACAGGTATTTTCGCAGGTGGTGTCCTGTTTGGCACTGCTGGAATCAAGATTCTTGCCAGCGATGATGCTAAAAAATTCTATGCAAACTGCACAGCAGCAGTGTTGCGCGCAAAATCCTGTGTAATGAAAGTGGTAACATCTGTTCAGGAAAATGCAGAAGATAATTTATGCGGAAGCACAGCAGATCAACGAAGAACGTGCAGCAAAAACAGCTGTTGTAGAAGATGAAGATACAGAGGAGACTGCAGAGACAGCAGAAGATTTTACAGAAGAATAAAATGGTAAACTCACACAAGGACAGTGCTATTCAATGAAATTTATAATCAAACATGAAATCAGAGGACGTATGCGTGTTCATCTTCTTCAGAATCGTATGACATTTGAGCAGGCAGATACGTTACTTTATTATCTGAGCAGCCAGAAATTGGTGACAGGAGTGAAAGTCCGTGAGAAAACACAGGATGCCACAATTAATTTTGTGGGAGACCGGGAAGAAGTAATCCGGGCACTGAAAGTTTTCCATTATGAGACAGCCAAAGTACCGGAGACTTATCTGAAAAATTCCGGCCGGGAACTGCAGAATGAGTACTGGGAAAAACTGGTCAATAAAGTGGTTATGCGTATGGGAAGCAAAATGTTTCTTCCGGTATCTGTTCGTTCCGTGATCACTGCAGTCAAATCGGTGAAATATCTGTGGCATGGAGTACGGACGATTGCTAAAGGGAAACTGGAAGTCCCGGTTCTGGATGCAACTGCGATTGGTGTATCCATTTTCCGCGGAGACTTTGAGACCGCAGGATCTACCATGTTTCTTCTGGGAATCGGAGAGATTCTGGAAGAGTGGACCCATAAAAAATCTGTGGATGATCTGGCAAGAAGCATGTCATTGCACGTATCCAAGGTATGGTTGGTGAAAGACGGACAGGAGATTCTGGTGCCGTCAGATCAGATCCGGACAGGAGATGAGATCGTTGTTCATATGGGCAATGTGATTCCTTTTGACGGTGTGGTAACAGCCGGAGATGCTATGGTCAACCAGGCATCACTTACCGGAGAATCGGTTCCAGTTCAGAAGAATGTACAGAAATATGCATATGCCGGAACCGTGGTCGAAGAGGGCGAACTGACCATCTGTGTCAAGGAAGTCAACGGTGGAAGTAAGTTTGAAAAGATCGTTACCATGATCGAAGAGTCCGAAAAACTCAAGTCTAATGTGGAAGGAAAAGCAGAACATCTGGCAGACCGTCTGGTTCCGTATACACTGGCTGGCACAGGTCTGACCTATCTGATCACACGGAATGTGACAAAGACACTGGCGGTACTGATGGTAGATTTTTCCTGTGCGCTGAAACTGGCGATGCCGATCAGCGTACTTTCGGCGATCCGGGAAGCAAGTCTGTATGATATCACGGTAAAAGGTGGCAAATTCCTGGAAGCAATTGCAGAGGCAGATACTATTGTATTTGACAAGACCGGTACACTGACCAAGGCAGAGCCAACGGTTGCAAAAATCGAAACATTCTGCGATCGTTCTGAGGAAGAACTGCTCCGTATTGCAGCCTGCCTGGAAGAACATTTTCCACATTCTATGGCGAAGGCTGTGGTTGATGCCGCCAAAAAGCGGAATATTTCCCACGAAGAGATGCATTCTAAAGTAGAATACATTGTTGCACATGGGATATCCACAATGATAGATGAACATAAAGTAATCATCGGAAGTGCTCATTTTGTCTTCGAAGATGAACATTGTGTGATTCCGGACGGCATGGAAGAAAAATTCGCAGTACTTCCGGAAGAGTATTCCCATCTGTATCTGGCTATTGACGGAAAACTGGCTGCGGTGATCTGTATCCATGATCCGATCCGTCAGGAAGCGTTCCCGGTGATCAATTCTCTGAAACGGGCGGGAAATCAGCAAAGTAGTTATGATGACCGGAGACAGCGAACGTACCGCAAGAGCTGTAGCAGCACAGATTGGTGTAGATGAATATTATTCGGAAGTATTGCCGGAAGATAAAGCGGGATTTGTGGAACGTGAAAAAGCAGCAGGACGAAAAGTGATCATGATCGGTGACGGTATCAATGATTCACCGGCTTTGTCAGCTGCAGATGTGGGAATCGCTATCAGTGACGGTGCGGAGATTGCCCGTGAAATAGCAGATGTAACAATCGGTGCGGATAATCTTTACGAAATTGTTACATTAAAAGCAATCAGTAACGGGCTGATGAAACGGATCCACAAGAACTATCGTTCGATTATTTTGATTAATGCCGGACTGATTGCTCTTGGTGTGACCGGTATCATACAGCCAACCACTTCCGCATTGCTGCATAATACTTCTACGCTGGTTATAGGACTGAAGAGTATGCAGAACCTGATCGATTAAGCAAAAAAGGCTGTGAATAAAGGATAATCAATAAAAAGAGAACCGGGGAAAAGATCCGGTTCTCTTTTTTTGATGAAAATTCTGTGCATCGCGAAGCGAGTTACTGGGAATGGAGTGAACAATAGCCATTCAGTGAATATTCTGCGAATTATGAGACATACTTCTTGCATTTGCTCCGGGAAAGTGGTAGTATATAAAAAGTAACGAAAATGTTACAAAGCCATTAAAAAACAAAGCAACAAAGGTAATAAAAAGAGAGGTTATACATGAAAAAAAGAGTAGTATGTGCGTTTTTGGGACTTGTAATGATGGTTTCTCAGTCTTTTACGGTTTTTGCGGATACAGAATCAGATATCAGACAGCAGAAAGCCCAGGCAGAGAGCCAGTTAAGTCAGACAAATGATACCATTGCTTCTTTGTCTGAACAGCAGCAGCAGATCCAGTCAGAAATCAATGCTATGGATGCAGATATGGTAGATCTGATGATTCAGATTGATGCTACCAAAACAGACATTGCAAGTACAGAAGATGGAATTGCACAAAAAGAAGCAGATATTACGGAAAAAGAGGGAGAGATTGAGACAACTGCCGGCCAGCTGCAGGATGCAGAGGCAGATCGCGACAAGCAGTATGCGGATATGAAAAAACGTATCCAGTACATATATGAGAATGGTGGAAATGAAGCATGGCTGAATATGTTAAGCGGTGCGGACAGTATCACATCTCTTCTGAATAAAGTGGAATATGCACAGAACATGCATGATTACGACAGGAAACAACTGGAAGCTTTTAAAGAAGTAGTACAGCAGGTGTCCGATCTGAAGGCAGATCTGGAGAATCAGAAAGCGGATCTGGAGACACAAAAGAGTGACCTGGAGACACAGAAAGCATCCCTGGAAAGTCAGCAGGCAGATCTGCAGAGCCAGCAGGCAGACTTACAGGCACAGATGGATGAAAAGAAAGCAACCAGCAGTGATTACGAAGCCCAGATTGCAACAGCCCAGCAGCAGGCAAATGAGATCAGTAATCTGATCAGCCAGCAACAGGCGCAGCTGGATCAGATTGCAGAAGAAAAACGACAGGCCGAAGAAGAGGCGGCAAGACAGGCGGCGGCTGAGGAAGCAGCCCGTCAGCAGGCAGCGGCAGAAGAAGCAGCAAGACAGCAGGCAGCAGCCGAAGAAGCCAGCCGTCAGCAGGCAGCGGCAAGCTCGACAAGTACTTCTTCCGGCAACAGTTCGGCTTCACAGAGCAGCAGAAACAACAGTACAACAAACAACAGTGATGCAGCAACAGGCAGCAGTACTGCAAGTTCCGGCAGCACAAGCACCAATAACAGTACTGCAAGTTCAGACAAAAGCAGTTCGACAGGCAGTTCCGGTTCCGTAAACAGCAGTGGAGCATCCGGCAGTTCTATCGTAGCATATGCAGATCAGTTTGTCGGTAATCCATACGTATGGGGTGGTAATTCCCTGACCAATGGTATTGATTGCTCTCATTTTGTATATCAGGTGCTGAAAAACACCGGTGCTTACAGTGGTGGTTATACCACATCAGCAGGATGGAGAAGCCTTGGTACAGCAGTTTCAAGTTTATCTGAAGCAAGAGCAGGTGATGTGATCTGTTATTCCGGACATGTGGCTATCTACGACGGAAATGGCGGAATCGTGGAAGCGAAAGGAACAAAATGGGGTATCACCCATGACAGAAGTGCAAATTGCAAGACAATCCTTGCGATTCGCCGCTTCACCTGACAAAAACATAGTTTTTGAGTTGCTATTATAATAGGTAGAAACACAGCAAATGTATCAGCAAAAAGAAGAAAAGTGATCAGAATACAAGGTTCGGGTTGCTTTTCTTTTTTTACGTATTTTACTTGCATTTTCAAAATAACGTGATAGAATAGAAGATGAAAAATCAGCACTCGTAAAGACTGAGTGCTAACAAAAGAAGAACAAGGAGGAAACATAATGATTACATTGCCGATTTCTGACCTGTTGTTACTGCCAGGTGTGACATTTTTCTTTAAAAAAGATGTGTTTCCCAGTGGAGAGATAACAGCAGAATCTGTTGGAGAAGATATATTATTTATAATGGAAAAAGAAGAAAAGGAGCAGATGACACCGGATGATTTTTATCCCATTGGTGTGATTGGCACCATCGACAGCGTAGACGAAGAAGGAAATGTACGTGTCAAAGTGAGAGAACGGGTACAGATTTCTGATACTGAGATGGGAAAAGATGGTGTGATTACTGCAGATGCTTCGATTCTTCCGGATGTAGATGATTTTCCGAAAGAAGAAGAGAAAGCATTGTTTGAAAAGATGAAACAGGATATCCTTCGTTTCGTCAAAGGATTCCCATGGGGAGTCTGGGCCCGTGGGGTGATTTTGCACTGGAAGAATGTAGAAGAAATAGGATGTGCACTTTCTTCTTATTTTAATATCACATGGGAAGAGAAATATGGTATCATAGAGACAGATTCCAGAAGAGAACGATGCAAAAAAATTGAGGAAGCTGTTTATGAATTTATGGAGATATTCCATGTAGGCGAAGAAGCTGAAGAAGCACAGAAAGAGATTCATGAACAGGCATACCGGGAATCTGCGATTAAAAAACAGATCGAACTGCTGCAACAGCAGCTGGATGAGATGCATCCGGAGAATATATCGGATGTACGTAAATTTGAAACAAAGATTGCACAGTCCGGCATGAATGAAGAAGCCAGGAAAGAGGCTGAGAAAGTTTTGAACCGGATGAAACAGGAAGGAAAAGACAGTCATGAATATGGTATGCTGTATGACTACCTGGATTTTGTAACTTCACTTTCCTGGAAAACAAAAGAACAGTCGGAGATCAATCTGCAGGAAGCAGAGGAGATTCTGGATGAAGATCATTACGGTCTGAAAAAAGTGAAAGAACGTATCATTCAACAGCTTGCTGTGATGGCACTGAATAAAAAACAGTCCGGTTCTATTTTGCTGTTTGTGGGTGCTCCGGGTACCGGTAAAACCAGTATCGGTCAGAGTATTGCAAAGGCACTGCACCGGGAATATGTAAGAATCAGCCTTGGAGGCATCCGGGATGAGGCAGAGATCCGTGGTCACAGAAGAACGTACGTAGGTGCAATGCCTGGCCGGATTATGGAAGGTATGAAACGAAGTAAGGCTCAGAATCCTGTTATGGTGCTGGACGAAGTGGATAAACTGGCAAAAGATTACGGCGGAGATCCGGCAAGTGCCCTTCTGGAAGTGCTGGATCCGGAACAGAACTACAGCTTTACAGATCACTACATGAATGTGCCCTATGATCTGTCAAATGTATTTTTTGTATGTACGGCAAACAGTACGGATACGATTCCGGAACCGCTGTTAAATCGTATGGAAGTGATTCAATTTCCGGGATATACACCACTGGAGAAGTTTCATATCGCAAGAAGACATCTGCTTCCGAAAGCGATGAAAGCGATGGGAATCAAGGCACAGAACCTGAAGGTTACGGATGCTGCCCTGGAGAAAATAATTGCGGAATATACCGCAGAGTCAGGTGTGCGTGGACTAAAGAAGCAGGTGGATGTGATCTGCAGGAATGCTGCGGTCAAACTGGTCCGGGGAGAGCAAAAAAGTATTACTGTCAATGAAAAACGGGTACAGGAATTCCTGGGATCGGGGATCATCCATGATACGATCCTGAAACATCCACAGCCGGGTGTGATGACCGGACTTGCATGGACAAGCGCCGGTGGAGAGATTCTGTTTATCGAGACTTCTTTTACCAAAGGCTCCGGAAAAATCACGATCACCGGACAGCTGGGAGATGTGATGAAAGAATCAGCACAGATTGCGATCACACTGGTGAAAAAACGTCATCCGGACAAAGCCGATTTATTTAAAGAAAATGATCTGCATATCCACGTCCCGTCCGGTGCAGTTCCAAAAGACGGTCCTTCCGCAGGTATCACACTGGTGACGGCACTGACTTCGCTGGTGACAGATACACCGGTGAATCCGGAATATGCCATGACTGGTGAGGTATCTTTACGGGGTGGTGTGATGCCAATCGGTGGTCTTCCTGAAAAACTGATGGCAGCTCAGCGGGCAGGTATCAAAAAAGTATTTATTCCCGCAGAAAATGAGAGAGATCTGGAAGAAGTAGCAGAAGAAGTGAAAGAAAAACTGGAGATCGTCCCGGTAGAAACAGTAGACCAGGTCATGAGACTGGTGTTTGCCTGAATAAACAGGGAAAACAGAACGTATCACAAAGGAAGATCGAGCAGGAAAACAAGGTGAACAAAGAGATGGATATGAGAGAAGTATTGGAAAAAGTAAAACAGGGTGAGATTTCTGTTGAAGAAGCAGAACACTATTTTCGGAAAGCTCCTTTTGATGAGATGGGATATGCCAAACTGGATATGCACCGACAGATCCGTTCCGGTTTTCCGGAAGTGATCTTTTGCAGTGGAAAGGCAGATGCACATCTGGTGCCGATCGTAAAACGGTTATATGAAGCAAATGGAGAGGTATTTGGAACCAGAGCATCCGAGCATCAGTACCAGATACTGAAAGAAATTTATCCGCAGATCCAGTACGATCCGATCTCGCATATCCTGAAAATAGAGAATAAAGAAAAGAAAGAGGGTGTCGGCCTGATCGCTGTATGTACAGCGGGAACAGCTGATATCCCGGTAGCGGAAGAAGCCGCACAGACGGCAGAATATTTCGGAGCAAAAGTAGAACGGATCTATGATGTGGGTGTGGCCGGTATCCATCGTCTTTTTGCAAGGCTGGATGCGATCCAGGATGCAAACTGCGTAGTCGCAGTGGCAGGGATGGAAGGCGCACTGGCAAGCGTGCTGGGTGGTCTGGTGAATAAACCGGTGATTGCCGTACCTACTTCCGTGGGATATGGTGCCAGTATGAATGGAATATCCGCGCTGCTCACGATGATCAATTCCTGCGCCAACGGGATTGCTACGGTAAATATCGACAATGGATATGGTGCCGGTTATATTGCAACACAGATTAACCGGATGGGTGTGAAGGAAAAATAGAATAGACCACACAGCTATGATAAAAGAATAGGATAAAAGAAAAGATGAAAGGAATCGGGAGTCAGATTATTCTGATTCCCCGATTCCTTTCATCTTTTTACGCGAACAACAAGCGGATCCGGGTTGATACTTGTTTAATAAGTACCACTTCGTATCTTTTCACGGTACTGTCTTGGTGTCATGCCGATCTGCTGTCGAAAATGATAGCAGAAAGCAGCGGAATCACGGAAGCCACAGGAATAAGCAATCTCTGTCACGTTATAATTTTGTGTCTGTAAAAGTTTTGCTGCCGCACGGATCCGGTATTGAAGGAGATACTGTTTCGGAGAAATCTGCGCTTCCCGCATAAAAATTTTGTAAAGATAAGTTCTGTCCACGCCGATATAATCTGCTATATTCTGAATCTTAAGATTATAGGAGTAATTATTGCTGATATATTCCAGTGCCTGCTGATAATACTGTTCATTGTGATCATTTCGACCGGAAGTGTCCAGACGGGTCATACAGGAGAGTAGCCGGAGAAAAGCAGATGCCAGTCCCAGTGGATTCTTTTCGGGAGCAAAAAACAGGGCATTCAGCCGGATCATGGGCTGAATACACAGAGCAGAGTCCGTGGTAAAGACAGGGGAAGATTGGAAAATTGTGGAGGAGAGAACCTCTTCCACGCAGCTTCCGTCGAATCCAACCCAGGCATATTCCCAGGGATCTTCTTTGTCTGCCTGATAATAATGGGTCTGCATCGGTTCGATTAAAAAGGCATCGCCGGCAGAAAGCTCATACTTTTTCTCCTGATAGAAGAATTCCCCTTTTCCATGCAAAACAACGTGAAGCAAATAATGGGGGCGGATAGCCGGCCCCCAAAAGTGTCCGGGAGCACATTGCTCCCTTCCGCAATAATAGATACGAAGTGCAGTAGTATTCTCTGTGTTTGAATGTTCCACAGTCATCACGGTCCTCATTTTTATTTATTACGGTGTCCTCTGTATTTTTCTTCACAGTATTTGCAACGGTATACTTCTTTTCCCGGATCGGTCAGGATAAATACCTGATCCAGTTCCTGTTCGATAGAAGTGATACAGCGAGGGTTTTTGCAACGGATCACGTTGACTACCTGAGACGGAAGATGCAGTTCTTTCTTTGAGGTAATCTTGCCGTTCTGGATCACGTTCACAGTGATGTTGTGATCGATAAATCCGAGAATATCAAGATCCAGCATATCTACGCTGCATTCTACTTTGATGATATCTTTTTTTCCCATTTTGTTGCTGCGGGCGTTTTTGATGATGGCAACACAGCAGTCCAGCTTGTCAAGTTTCAGATCATGATAAATTGTCATGGATTTGCCGGCTTTGATGTGGTCCAGAACAAATCCCTCTTCGATACGTCCTACATTTAACATACTTTTACCTCCAGTAAAGTCAGGATCAGTGCCATACGGACATAGACGCCGTACTGTACCTGTTTAAAATATGCAGCTCTTGGGTCAGAATCTACTTCTGTGGAGATTTCATTGACACGAGGCAGTGGATGCAGAACCAGCATATCCGGTCCGGCAAGTTTCATTTTTTCCTTGTCCAGAATATAGAAGTCTTTCATACGAACATAATCATCTTCATTGAAGAAACGTTCTTTCTGTACACGTGTCATGTAAAGAACATCCAGTTTTGGCAGTGCGTCTTCGAGACGGGTTACTTCCTCAAACTCATGACCACTGGCTTTCAGCACATCTTCACGGATATAGTCCGGGATACGGAGTTCTTCCGGAGAGATCAGGACGAATTTTACATTTGGATAACGAACCAGAGCTTCGATCAGAGAGTGTACGGTACGTCCAAACTTCAGATCGCCGCAAAGACCGATCGTAATGTTATCCAGCCGTCCCTTAAGAGAACGAATCGTTAATAAATCAGTTAATGTCTGAGTAGGATGTTGATGTCCGCCGTCACCGGCATTGATCACGGGAATTTTAGAAGCCAAAGAAGCGACCAGCGGGGCACCCTCTTTTGGATGACGCATGGCACAGATGTCTGCAAAACAGGAAACAACGCGAATGGTATCAGAAACGCTTTCACCTTTGGAAGCGGAACTGGAATCGGCGGAAGAAAAACCAAGAGCTTTTCCGCCAAGATTCATCATGGCAGCTTCGAAACTGAGACGAGTACGGGTACTTGGTTCATAGAACAAAGTAGCAATCTTTTTACCATCACAGGCGTGTGCGTATTTTTCAGGGTTTTGTTCAATGTCATTTGCCAGATCCAGCAGATGCTCAAGCTCCTCAATGGAGAGATCCAGAGGACTCATCAGATGTCTCATCATATACCTCCTTGTATGTTATAAAACTATAAAGAGTACCATCGATTTTTACTCTGCCTAACATCATATAATAAATACTTTTGGATTGCAAGAGAAAAATAAAGGATTTTGTTGGATTTTCAGGAATAACTGTTCCTTGTCAAATGGTGTCGTTTGTACTATAATAACAACAGTTTACTCGCAATAGGAGGTTCCATATTTTATGGATTATATAAAAGCAAGAACATATATAGATGAAAGTCATCGGTTCGGCGGTGAAATGGGACTGGAAGCAATAACCTGCCTGCTGGAAAAACTGGGGAATCCACAGGAAACTCTGCAGTTTATCCATATCGCCGGAACCAATGGGAAAGGCAGTGTTGGTGCGTATCTGGCAGCAGTCCTTCAGGAAGCAGGTTACCGGATCGGCAGATTTATCTCCCCCACACTGTATGAATACCGGGAAAGGATCCAGATCAACGGAGTATATATCGAAGAAGAAGCTTTCGGGCGACTGATGGATCCCGTGGTGAAAGCTATCGGGGAACTGGAAGAAGAGCATAAGCCGCTACCGTCTCCTTTTGAGATTGAGACTGCCATTTCTTTTTTATATTATAAGGAAAAGAACTGTGATTTTGTCCTGCTGGAGTGTGGCATGGGCGGAAAGACAGATGCAACGAATGTGATCAGAAATACAAAACTGGCGGTGATCACATCCATCAGTATGGATCATATGGAGTATCTGGGGAATACGCTGGGAGAAATCGCCGGTCAGAAAGCCGGTATTATCAAACCCGGCAGCCGTGTTGTCACCTGCAGACAGGAAAAAGAGGCGATGGATGTCATCGAACGGGAAAGTAAGAAGCTGGGATGCCCGCTGTATGTTGGGGATAAAACAGAAGCAGAGCTTGTAACAGCAGATCTTGACCACATGGTATTCCGTTATCAGAAAGAGACCTATACCATTCATCTGGCCGGTTCACATCAGCTGGAAAATGCAGTGCTTGCACTGGCGGGTATTCGGGCTCTGCAGGATACAGGGTATCAGATTTCCGGGGAGCAGATCCGAAGTGGTATGGAAAAAGCACGATGGAATGGTCGATTTACCATTCTGAAAAAAGACCCTTATCTGGTAGTAGATGGTGCACATAATCCGGATGCGGCCAGAAAACTGCAGGAATCTTTAAGAATGTATTTTCCGAACAGAGAGTTTGTTTTCCTGATGGGAGTTTTTCGGGACAAACAGTATGAAACCATTGCAGAAAGAATGGCACCGATGGCAAGGGAGATCATTGCGATGGAAACCCCGGATAATCCCCGGGCACTTCCCGCCAAAGAGCTGGGAGAGGTTCTTTGCAGATATAAGACACCGAAACAGGTATATGTGGCAGATTCTCTGGAGGAAGCCCTGCAGCTTGGCATGAAGCTGGCCGGAAAAGAAGATGTGATCGTGGCATTCGGTTCGCTGTCTTTTATCGGTGATCTGACAAAATTAAGTGAAAATTTGGAATAGGAAAAGAAAAAATGGATAATAAAGTATTGGATTTACTCGAGATCAGAGATCAGATTGATGGTATTGATAAAGAAATCGTAGAACTTTTTGAAAAACGGATGCAGCTGAGTGCAGAGGTGGCGGAATATAAGATTTCCAACAATAAAGCAGTACTGGATCCACAGCGGGAAAAAGAAAAACTGAATACACTGGAAAAGTATGCATCCAACTCCTTTAACCGTGTAGGTGTCTACGAGCTGTTCCGGCAGATGATGGCGATGAGCCGGAAACTGCAGTACCGGATACTGGCAGAAAAAGGCAAAGCAGAAAAGATTCCGTTCCGGAAAGTTTCTTCTTTGCCGATGCAGAAGGCCAAAGTAGTATTTCAGGGTGTCGAAGGAGCATACAGTTTTACTGCGATGCATAGTTTTTTCGGGGAATCCATTGAAAATTACAATGTGGAAACCTGGCGGGATGCTATGGAAGCGATCAAAAACGGAGATGCGGATTACGCGGTACTGCCAATCGAGAATTCTACTGCCGGTATCGTTGCAGATATTTATGATCTTCTGGTGGAATACCATCACAGCATCGTGGGTGAACAGATCATTCAGGTGGATCATGCTCTGATGGGTCTGAAAAATGCCACACTGGAAGATATCAAGACCGTGTATTCTCATCCGCAGGCACTGTCTCAGTGCAGAAAGTTTCTGGAGCAGCATCCGGAATGGAAAGCGGAAGAGTATCTGAACACCGCAATGGCAGCAAAGAAAGTAAAAGAAGACGGAGATCTGACTCAGGCGGCAATTGCCAGCCCATATGCGGCACAGTGTTTCGGACTTCAGATTTTAAAACCGCATGTATTCTCCAGTCGGCAGAATTCCACACGGTTTATTATCGTATCCAAAGAAGAGATTTATCAGGAAGAAGCAGGAAAAATCAGTGTATGTTTTGAGATTCCACATGAGAGTGGAAGTCTGTATAACACACTGTCCCATTTTATCTATAATGATCTGAATATGACAAAGATCGAATCCCGTCCGATTCCGGAGAAAAAGTGGGAATATCGTTTCTTTGTTGACTTTGAAGGGAATCTGAGTGACAGCGGTGTGAAGAATGCGCTGTATGGTATTTCCAGAGAGGTGAACAATCTGCGGATTCTTGGAAATTATTAATGATACATGAAACTGTCCGGCTGCGAAGACAGGGAACAGCCAGAATAAGTAATTACATATTGAGAAGTAAGAAAGACAGGTAAGAACAATGACAGGAATAAGAGAATGCATTTTATATCGTGATTTTGAACAGGGAGAATTGCTGGAGAAGATGACCATGCTGATGGAAGATATCTCTCATCCGAAGGTACTCTATGGAAAGGATGGGGAGTATTTTGCATGTATTCATCAGCTGGTAGAGATGGCAGGAACCTATGGGTTTGCGGGAAACCTGTGGCATGATTATCTGACCTATCTGCTGGTCAATCATGAAAATGCGTTCAGTACGGCCTGTGAGATCGTAGGTCCGGTGGAAGGCACTATTAATGCATTCGCGATGCATGATTTTGAAATCTTTAAACAGTTGTATGATTTTGATCTGAAAGAACTGGAGAAGATTTATCCGTCGGTGGACAGCAGTCTGATCACCGATTATCAGAATATCAATGAAGGCAGCAAGGTCTTTAATAAACGGATCCGCGACCGGATCTGTACACTGGCGCAGAAACTGGCAAAAGCAGAGTCCACGGAAGAATTCATGGATGATATGGTACAGTTTTATAAAGAATTCGGTGTTGGTAAACTGGGACTTCACAAGGCATTCCGTATCGACGGAACGGTGACTCCTGCCCGGATCGTGCCGATTACCAATATTGCCCATGTGCATCTGGACGACCTGGTCGGCTATGAGATTGCCAAGAAAAAACTGATCGATAATACAGAGGCATTTGTACAGGGGCGGCCGGCCAATAACTGTCTGCTGTTTGGTGATGCTGGTACAGGAAAATCTTCAAGCATCAAGGGTATCCTGAATCAGTATTATGATCAGGGACTTCGTATTATAGAGGCGTACAAACACCAGTTCAAGGATCTGAATGATATTATCGCACAGGTGAAAAATCGGAATTACAAATTTATTATCTATATGGATGATCTGTCTTTCGAAGAATTTGAAATCGAATATAAGTATCTGAAGGCTGTGATCGAGGGCGGTCTGGAGAAAAAACCGGATAATATTCTGATCTATGCGACCTCTAATCGAAGACATCTGGTTCGGGAGAAATTCTCGGATAAAGAAGAGAGAAGAGATGATCTGCATTCTTCCGATACTGTTCAGGAGAAACTGTCGCTGGTTGCAAGATTTGGTGTGTCGATTTTCTTCTGCGCGCCGGATAAAAAGCAGTTCCAGAATATCGTGAAGACGCTTGCAGAAAGACATCAGGTGGAGATGCCGGAGGAGGAACTTCTGCTTGAGGCCAATAAGTGGGAATTGCAGCATGGTGGACTGTCGGGCAGGACGGCACAGCAGTTTATTGATTATCTTTGCGGTAAGAATGAAAATAAGTAAAATAAAAGTAACTATTCAGTAGCCACTGTACCGCGAGGTGTTTTGGCATGAATATGCCAAAATCCCGAGACATACAAGCCAAAATGCCATCACCGAAGGTGATTTTAAATGCATTTTGGTTTGTAACTGTGAAGGTACTGAACAGTTACAAATAAAATACAGATATAGGTTTCGGCTAAGGGGACGCGGCTGACCTGTGATTCCTTGGGTGAACAACGTGGGCAGGGCAACTTTGAACCAGTACAGCGTTTCATAAATAACTATACCATACACGCAGGATACGGATTCGAGTGTGCAGGTTTAAAAACGTAGGCGTAGCGGGCTACGCTGAGGCTTTTAGACCTGTGCAATCGGATTCGTAGACAAGTGTATGGTATAGTTATTTTGAAAACGCTGTACCGGCCACTAACTTCGACTATATTCACTTGGGTCAGCTGACCCAAGCGAAAGTCTACGTAAGTGTCGGATTTCAAAGCTTGCCCTAAACGCCCACAAAGTGTTGTTCACCCAGGGAATCACAGGTCAGCCGCTGTTTATTGCAGTGCATATCAATATTTAACCCGGTGATCTGTTTTTGTTTGACGCAAGTGATGAGTTAGAATGTGTCTGAAAAAGGCTTTTCGTGAGCTGCGAATCCTAGTCTGTGGGAGATTTTATCCGAATGAGGGTAAAATATACTGCAAAGTGGTGCTTGCAGATTGCGGAAATGATTTTTTAGACACGATCTAAAGTCCGTTCTTGCAGCTTATGGGTAAGATGGAAGGTTGAAGCTTTTGGCAGTGGTACTTGCCGGTGGGGGACGGAGTTAGGTGGTTCTGTCTGGGAAAGGTTTGTGAGATTTTAAGTTTTTGGTAAGGACTTTGTTGAGGGGATGGTGGTACACTGTAGGGGAATGGGTGAACGAATGCCCGATGGAGTACAGAAAAAAGGAGTCGGAAGTAACTGCTTGGCAGGAGAGAGCCTGTGAGATGAACTGTAGAAGAGTTACATTTTAAAGTTGGATTCTGAGAAATACATAAGGGGACATGGAGGAAATATAAGATGGAAGAAACCAGAATTTTAGTTGTGGATGATGAGCAGGAAATTGCGGATCTGCTGGAACTGTATCTGATCAGTGACGGGTATCAGGTAATTAAGAGTGAGGATGCTCTTGAGGGACTTGCGATTATGGAACGTGAGAAGATTGATCTGGTGCTGCTGGATATTATGATGCCGAAGATGGATGGGCTTGAGATGTGCAGGAAGATACGGGAGAAGCATAACGTGCCGATTATCATGGTCAGCGCAAAGACACAGGAGTTAGATAAGATCGTGGGGCTTACGACGGGGGCGGATGATTATGTGACAAAACCCTTCAACCCTCTGGAGCTGATGGCAAGAGTGAAGTCACAGCTTCGGCGTTACCGGGATCTGAATCCGGCGAATGAAAAGAAAGGGGCTGAGGACAGCACGATCCGTCTGAATCACGTGACTATTATCAAGGAAACACATCAGGTATTTGTGGATGGAGAGAGTATTAAGCTTACGCCAATCGAATTTGACATTCTGTATCTTCTGGCTTCTCATCCGGGTCGGGTGTTCAGTACGGATGAGATTTTTGAAAAAGTATGGAATGAGAAGGTATATGAGGCCAATAATACCGTTATGGTACATATCCGTCGGCTTCGTGGCAAGATGAAGGATGATACCAGAACCGATAAGATCATTACGACAGTCTGGGGGGTTGGATATAAAATTGAGCAGTAGATGGATTCAGACATTCGAAGGAAGAATCGCATGGTATACGATCATCAGCCTGGCAGCTACCGGAATCGTGGAAGTTGTGATGGCGTTTTTGATCTATAAAGTGGCAGGAAAGCTGCGTTATATGGGATATCGAAGTGCCATGCTGGGGCCGGACGGGCTGTATCCCGGTTATCGCCTGATGATTCTCGGGGTTTGCGGAGCACTTACTTTTTTGTTTACTTTTTACGCCATGATCCACAAATATATGAGTTATGTGCGGATGCTGGAACGTGCCATGCGGGATATTGCAAACGGAAATCTAGATCAGGAGATTCCCGTAGAGAATAAGGACGAATTCGGAGAAATTGCCAGGTATATGAACCAGATGGAACGCCATGTAAAGGATCTGATGGAGAGGGAACGGGAATCGGAACGTACCAAAAATGATCTGGTGACAAGTGTGGCTCACGATCTGCGTACACCGCTGACATCGGTGATCGGTTATCTGGACTGGGTGAAGAGCAGACCTGATCTGGATGAACAGACCAGACAACAGTACCTTGATATTGCGTACCGGAAAGCATTGCATCTGGAACAGCTGACGAACGAACTTTTTGGCTTTGTGAAGATGGAACATAAGGAGATGAGTCTGCATCTGGAACAATTGGATCTGCAGAAACTACTGGAACAGCTGTTGGATGAAGCGTGGCCAAGTTTTGAAAAAAACGGTCTGGAAGCCCAGTTCAGCTGCGTGGAACATGGGATTCCCATGGAGGGGGACGGCAATCTGCTGGCACGCCTTTTTGAAAATCTTCTGAATAATGCGGTCAAATACGGAAAAGACGGAAAAATCATCCGTGTGGCAGCAAAAGTGGTACATGAACATGTTCTGGTACAGGTGATCAACTATGGATATGTGATCCCGAAAGAAGACCTGGAAAAGTTATTTCAGAAGTTTTACCGGGTGGAACAGTCGCGTTCACAGAATACGGGAGGAACCGGTCTTGGACTGGCTATCGTTCATCAGATCGCAGTGCTTCATGGCGGAGACGTACAGGTGAAAAGTGATCTTGACGGAACGGTATTTTCTGTATGGCTTCCGTTGCAACAGAAAAAGGAGAGACAGACATGAGAAAACATATCCGGGGAATAGTACTGGTACTGCTGATCTTGCTGCTGCCCTGCCTGGTATGGGCAGAAGATGAGCCGGAGAACGACATTGAGATAACATTAAACTGGGGATTTAACGGCAAGGCGGGAAACAGTGATGCCTGCCTGCCGGTTACGGCAACACTGACAAATCATGGGGAAGCGTTTGAAGGACAGCTGGAGATGGAAGTGCCGGTTGCCGGCAATCAGGAATCTGATCTGGGAGAGAGTCTGACGATGATCGGCAATGATATGGACTATACCAGAAGTAAAGTGTGCGTATGGAAGAAAAATATAGCACTCGCTGCAGGGGAAACACGGCAGGAAACGTTTTATCTGACCTTTCCATGGGCTAATGGTACAGTACAGGCGTATCTGAAAGATGGGTCCCGAACAGTACAGACAGCATCACTGAGTAAGAACTTTTCTGCAAACCAGGACATTGCACTGATCGGAGTTATAGGAGCACAGCCGGAAGACGTGCAACAGCTTGACGGGATACAGATTTCTGCGGAAACTACCGAAGGCATGGGTGATATTTTTGTGTCTGTTTATCAGATGGATGCATCGGAGATTCCGGACAGCTGGAAAGATCTGGGTCAACTGGATGCACTGCTGATCGGACCGGAGGCTGCGATTTCCGGAGAAGAGTGGGTGACACTCCATCGCTGGCAGCAGGAAGGAGGTATCTTGCTTACTGTTGAAGACGGGCAGGATTTTTTTTGAAGTATTTGAGAATTTTCTGAATGGAGAATCACGACCAACATTTTTTGACAGGCTCAGTGAAAAATGGGGCTATGTTGTATATACCGGCTATGACACCAGTCAGATTCCGGTACGAAAACGCCCCGGTCTGATCAAATATTTTATACTGATTCTTTTTTATGCCTGTCTGGCAGGACCGGGACTGTACCTGATCCTGAAAAAACAGGGAAAAAGAAAATATTTCTGGTCAGGAGTTACACTGCTTTCTGTTCTTTTCCTTGGTATTGTAGCTTTGCTGGGAACCGGCACCAGACTGACTGCCCCGGTTCTTACCATGAGACGGATGTATACCCAGCAGGATCATATCTGGGGAGAAACGCTGCAGCTGGGTGTGCAGGCGCCATATAACAATACATATCAGCTGTATCTGGATAAAAGTTATCATCTGACAATGTCTTCAGAAAGCGGATACAGTGCAGAAAATGTCAATACAAATATCACGGATAAAGTGGAAATCTATGAAAAAGAAGACTGTTACAAACTGACATTCAGCAGGCTGCCGGTGTTTGCAGGCAATGCATTCTTTTTGAACAGGGATCATGCAGTATCACCGGAAGAAGAAATACAGATCCATGCATCCGGGGACAATGAGCATATCGAAGGCAGATGGAAGAACCCTACAGGATACAGAATCGAGAATGCGATTCTTGTACTCACGAACCGTATCGTATTTTTGGGAGATCTGGAACCGGGAGAAGAAGGTACTTTTTCCGAAAAAATCCATTCCTATGGAAATGGAGGCCTGGAAAAGATTCTGAGAAAATATCTGGATCTGAAAGATACAGAGTATCCGGATTATGCGGTGAATGCCGTGACGGAGCAGATATGGGATGCACAAAGGAAAGAAATCGAAGGTGTCTGCCTCCTCGGAACGATTTCCAACAGTGATACTTCTTTTGAGATGAATTCCGGTTATGAAGTAGACGGAATCACGCAGTTTTATATGCCGGTGGATATCAGCTGGCAAAAGGAAGAGGGAACCATATTCTGTCCGAACGGAGAAGTGCTGGCTTCTGTGGAAAGTGGAAGTGCGACCGCGGGAACGAATCTGATGTACGGACAGGATGCAGTCCTTGACTATGATCTTTCCGGACTGGGAGAAATTACAGGAATAAAATTCTTTAAACCGGAATATGATGATCCGAAATATTTTGAATCATTTCGTGGGCAGGTTGCTTTTTATTGCTGGTCCAGTGGAGAATATGAGACGATTTCGAAATGGGAAAAAGTGTTTGACAGGACGGAACTGGAAAAATATCTGTCGGCAGATGGGACGTTGCGGGTTCGCTATCAGGTGGCGGACGACATGGATGTGACGGATAAAAACTGTACACTTCCCTGTCTGCAGATCACAGGAAAGGTGGTGACCCCGGATGCTTAAGATTGAAAGTCTGACCAGAAGGTATCCTCACGTAACAGCATTGGACGGACTGAATATGGAAATCGGGCATGGACAACTGTATGGATTTGTAGGACCAAACGGTGCCGGAAAAACGACCACGATTCGAATCATATCCGGATTACTGCGGCCGACTTCAGGAAAAGTGTGGATCGATGGTATCCGGGCAGAAAAGGAGACACGCGTCTTAAAAAGCAAGATTGGCTATGTGCCGGATTTTTTCGGTGTCTATGATAATCTGACGGTGATGGAATATCTGGAATTTTATTCGGCTGCCTATGGAATCGATGAAAAAGAGGGACGATTAAGGGCTTCGGAGGTACTGGAACGGGTACAGCTCTTTCATATTGAAGACCGTATGGTAGATGAATTATCCAGAGGGATGCAGCAGAGGCTCTGTCTTGCCCGTGCCATGATTCACCGGCCACAGCTTCTGGTGATGGATGAGCCGGCATCCGGACTGGATCCGGGTGCAAGGAGGATCTTTAAAGAAGTTTTGCGGAGTCTGTGTGAAGAGGGATATACGGTACTGATCAGTTCACATATTCTGTCTGATCTGGCAGATATGTGCAGCAATATCGGAGTTATCCATCAGGGGAAAATGGTACTGGAAGGCCCCATCGATGAAATCATGACATCTATCGACAGTTCTAATCCGATCCTGATCGAGGTATATCAGAATCTGGAGACTGCCGTTCACCTGCTGAACCGGCACCCACTGGTATCCAGAATAGCAATCGATAAAAATATGATTTCCATTCTTTTTACCGGAAGCAGGGAAGAAGAGGCGCAGCTTCTGAGACAACTGGTGGAGCAAAAGGTGCTGGTAACTTCTTTTCGCAGAGAACATAATAATCTGGAATCTGTATTTTTCCATCTTACAGATCCGGTACAGGGAGGAACAACAGTATGAGGAAGAATCCGGTTCTGGAAAATGAAATGAAACGTTACACAAGAAATATGAAATGTGCCTGGATTATTCTTGGCGTGAATCTGGTTCTGGCATTGTTTGCCCTGATCGCACAGATGGGATTGAGCGGAAGAGAAAATTATATGACGATCCTGCAGTATCGTTTTCCGATTCAGTGTTATGTCCTGATGGGATATGGTTTGTTCCTTGCCATCTGTATACTGATCCCGGGACTGGCAGGAGGTTCCATTGCGGGGGAACGTGAGAGAAAGACCCTGGATCTGCTTCTCACTACTCATCTGAGTCCCTGGAAAATTATTCTGGGAAAACTGGAATCTTCTCTCTGCCTGATTTTCCTTATTTCCTTTTCGACACTTCCTGTAATAGGACTGGTGCTGATCTACGGAGGAATTACCCTGGTAAATCTGTTTCAGCTGATCCTGAATCTTGTCATCACCGGTATATTTATAGGAAGTATCGGTATCTTTTATTCGGCGATCATGCGAAAAACTACGGTTGCGGTGATTTTAAGTTATGTGACGGTGGTACTTCTGGTGCTCGGAACGGTGGGTATCCTGTTTGGAATCGGCTATATTCAGCAGATGCGGGGAATGTACCGGGAAGACTTTACAGGCATCCGGCTTGGCGGGTTGGTTTATCTTCTGTATTTCAATCCGGCAGTCACACTTTATGGACTGATCGGACATCAGACAACCAACGCCTACGGACTGGTACGGCTGTGTGGCTATTTTGGAGATTACAGCCATTCCTTTGGGGTGGAACATATGGTAGAACTGTCGATTCTGGTACAACTGGGCTGTTCCGTTCTTCTCCTGATCGCTGCAGGACGGCATATTAATCCGATGCGGAAATGAAGAAACCATGCGAATATATGGTGATCGCATACATTTTGTTCATAAATTGTAACTGTTCAGTAACTTCACAGTTACGAGCAAAAATGCATTTAAAATCACCTTCGGTGAAAATTTTACAATTATAATTTGTAACCGCGTACGAAAAAGGTTATAATATCTGTAAAGAAATTAGTAATAACTATCTGCGAAAGTGCAAAAAGACAGGTCGTTATGAAAACTGTACGAAAAGGGGTGAGGGTATATGAAGTTCGATATGCATTGCCATACCAAAGAAGGTTCCATGGATGGAAAAGTCATGATCGAAGAATATATCAAAAAACTGAAAGAAAAGGGATTCGGCGGGATGCTGGTGTCCGATCACAACTCTTATGACGGTTACCGGGAATGGAGAGATTCCATCAAAGGAAAGAATCATACAGATTTCGTGGTGTTAAAAGGTGTGGAATATGATACGATCGACTGTGGACATATGCTGGTGATCATGCCGGAGGGAGTGAAGCTGAAACTTCTTGAACTGCGCGGTCTGCCGGCTCAGATTCTGATCATGGTGGTACACAAATACGGAGGAATTGTCGGACCGGCGCATCCATACGGAGAGAAATATCTCAGTCTGATCAAAACCCAGGCGAGAAAGAAGTTTCACGAAGAACGTCTGAAAAGTCTGATGGAACAGTTCGACTTTGTGGAAGTTTTCAATGCCTGCGAATCAGAAGAAGTGAACGAAAAGGCCAGAAAACTGGCAAGAAAGTATCATAAACCCGGATTTGGGGGAAGCGATGCCCACAGACTGGAATGTATCGGAATGGCGTACACTAAACTGCCGGATAATATCCGCTGTGAATCGGATCTGATCAAATATGTAAAAAGTGTTTCCTATATTACCTGTGGCGGAACCCGGTACGATAAAACAACCAAAGACAAGCTGGGTCCCTTTAATAAACTGCTGGTGGAATCGTTCTTTGTATATAATAAAAGCGGTGAACGTCTGCGCCGGAGAAAACGAATGAAAGAACTGGAAAACCTCCATTGAGCGGTAAGATAAATATTAAAATTTTCAGATAAAAATATTGTCTTTCCGGTGTAAAAATGCTATAGTAGGCAACAGTGCGGTTCTGACCTGAAGATGGGAACCGCAAAACACAGGGAGGAAAAAACATGGAAACAACGTACAATTTTTTACTGGATCTGGCATTGATCCTGCTTACTACGAAGATCCTCGGACTGGTAACACGTCGTTACAATATGCCACAGGTGGTAGGGGCATTGCTGGCAGGTCTCCTGATGGGACCGGCCTGTCTTAATATTCTCCATGAGACCACTTTTATTCATGATGCTGCGGAGATCGGAGTTGTGGTTCTGATGTTCTGTGCAGGTATGGAGACGGATATCGACGAGTTAAAGAAGAGCGGAAAAGCCTCGTTTGTGATCGCATTGTTGGGTGTTCTGGTACCTCTGGCAGGCGGGTTTGCCGTGGCATATTTCTTTAACAAGCCCGGAATTATCGATTCTGATGCGGGAGCCAGTGCGTTTTTACAGAATATTTTTATCGGTGTTATCCTGACGGCAACGTCTGTAAGTATCAGTGTGGAAACGCTGAAAGAGATGGGAAAATTAAAAACTCATTCCGGTAATGCGATCCTGGGAGCCGCAATTATCGATGACATTCTGGGTATTATTGCACTGACAATTGTTACCAGTATGGCAGACTCTTCCGTAAGCCTCGGTATGGTACTGTTAAAAATCGTAGGTTTCTTTGTATTTGCGCTGATTGCAGGTGTGGCATTCTATTATGGTTACAAAAAATGGGAAGAACTGACAAACAGACCACTGCATCGCCATGCAATCATGGTATTTGTATTCTGTCTGTTGTTGTCATATTGCGCAGAAGTATTCTTCGGTGTGGCAGATATCACAGGTGCTTTCGTGGCAGGTCTGGTAGTATCCAAGACACAGAGAACACAGTGGCTGGCATCCAAATTCGACACGATTTCTTATATGCTTCTTTCACCGCTGTTTTTTGCAAGTATCGGTATCAAAGTTGTACTTCCGGCTATGAACGGAAAAGTTGTGGGATTTACGGTTGTTCTGGTAATCGTCGCAGTACTGACGAAAGTGCTGGGCTGCGGACTGGGCGCAAAAGTGTGTGGATATAAGAATTACCAGTGTGCCCGTATCGGTGTCGGTATGATCTCCCGAGGTGAGGTTGCACTGATCGTTGCTGATAAAGGATCGGCTCTCGGACTGATGGGATCTTCCTTCCTGGGACCTGTGGTTATTGTAGTTGTGATCACGACTATCATAACGCCAATCCTTCTGAAATTTGTATTTCGTTTCGGACCAAATGGTGCAAGCGGAACGGGTGCTCTTGCAAGCAACTATGAGCAGATTGAAAAATACCGTGAGGGTGAGATGGAAAAATAAACCAGTCAGTATATCGTTTTATACAAAATCATGCGAGAGCATGATTTTTGTGCTATCTGGAGCAGACATTATTATTGACATATGAAAATGAGAAATCTATAATAGGAGAAAATGAAAAACCGCATATGTACAGTTATGCACAGAGGAGGAAAACATGAAAAAAAGTAGTGAAGTTTGGTGGCAGCTCTCTTGCCAGTGCGGAACAGTTTAAAAAAGTAGGTGATATCATCCGTTCAGATGAATCCAGACGTTATGTGGTTCCGTCAGCACCGGGAAAGCGTTTTGATGGAGATATCAAAGTAACCGACATGCTCTATGAATGTTATCGGGCAGCTGAAAAAAGGCGAAAAGATTGCAGGAAAGATCAAAAAAATCCAGGCGAGATACCAGGAAATTATTGACGGACTGGGACTGGATCTGAAACTGGATGAACAGTTTGCAGAGATTGAGAAAAACTTCATTGCGCAGGCAGGAAGTGATTATGCAGCATCCAGAGGAGAATTCCTGAACGGTATCGTGATGGCAAATTATCTGGGTTACACATTTGTGGATCCTGCAGAATGTATTTTCTTTGAAGATAACGGAAATCTGGACGGTGAGATGACTTATAAAAAGCTGGAAGAAAGATTGGAAGGAATCGATCATGCAGTAATCCCGGGATTTTATGGATCTCTCCATGATGGAAGTGTGAAGACATTTTCCCGTGGAGGTTCTGATGTAACGGGATCTATCGTTGCAAAAGCGATCCATGCAGATCTGTATGAAAACTGGACCGATGTTTCCGGTATGCTGGTAACAGATCCGCGTATCGTAGACAATCCGGCCGTCATTGAGACAATTACATACAAAGAACTCCGGGAACTGGCTTATATGGGAGCTACTGTACTGCACGAAGATGCTATTTTCCCGCTTCGTCAGGAAGGTATCCCGATCAATATCCGCAACACCAACCGCCCACAGGATAAAGGTACGGTTATTGTGGAAAGCACCTGCTACAAACCGGCCTATACGATCACAGGTATTGCGGGAAGAAAAGGATTTGCTTCTATTAATATCGAGAAAGATATGATGAACTCTGAAATCGGATTTGGCAGAAAAGTTCTTCAGGTATTTGAGGATAACGGGCTGTCCTTTGAACATATGCCTTCCGGCATTGACACACTGACTGTGTATGTACATCAGAGTGAATTCGAAGAAAAGGAACAGAACATTATCTCAGGTCTTCACCGTGCGGTAGCGCCGGATGCCATCGATCTGGAAGCAGATCTGGCATTGATCGCGGTCGTTGGAAGAGGTATGCGAAGAAACAGAGGTACAGCAGGAAGAATCTTTTCAGCACTGGCACATAATCATGTCAATGTAAAGATGATCGATCAGGGATCCAGTGAACTGAATATTATCATCGGTGTGGAAAACCGTGATTTTGAGACTGCGATCCGTGCAATCTACGACATTTTTGTAACTGCTCAGCTGTAAGGAAGAGGGGAAGCCTTTCGGTTGACATATAATTATGAAAATGTTACAATACAACACAGGAATGAAAAGAATTTGTAACAATTTCAAAATTAAAGGAGTAGATAATATGAGGTTAAAAAGGGGATTGCTTGCAGGCATAGCACTCTGTTGTATGCCGCTTATGACTGCCTGCACAGCAAAAGATACAATCGGTATCCTGGTAGGAAATAACAGCGAGGACACAAAAAAAGAGGAAGTTACTGTGGATCTGAATGCAGCAAATATTGATGACAGTGTGGAAAAACCACAGATCACTTCTGAGATGGGAGATCCGGTTACGTACGATCTGCATGCGGCTGCAGATGCGCTGACTGTGGAAGCCACAGTATCCGAAGGAACGTTAAGCTATCAGTGGTATCGGAACAATGTGGATTCCAATGGAGGTGGAACAGCGATTGACGGTGCAACAGAAGCAACCTATACACCGCCGACCACTGAGTCCGGAACAATTTACTATTATGTAGTAGTAACCAATACAGTAGGTGACGGAGTTCAGCTGACAGCCAGCGGAACCAAATGTGTTACTATCACTGAGCAGGAAGCAGCACCGGAAGAAACCGGTGATACACAGGAAGAGACTGCAGAAGAGACTACAGAAGAAGTAGCTTCCGGAAGCTGGCAGCAGACCGATGGAAACTGGTGGTATCAGAATGCGGACGGAACTTATCCAACCAGCTGCTGGCAGGAAATTGACGGTCAGTGGTATGTATTTGACGAGAACGGATATATCCGTACCGGTTGGTATCAGGAAGGAGATAAGTGGTATTATTTCCAGGAAAACGGTGCAATGGCACATGATACGGATGTAGACGGTTATCATCTGGGATCTGACGGTGTGATGCAGTAGCAGAAAAGGAAATCTTATAACAGGAAAAACAGGGGACTTGTCAGGAAAGGCAAGTCCCTTTTATGTACATTTTCATTGCTTTTTTACACAATGTCTAGTATCATATAGATAGTTATACGTTACTTGTTCCATGAGAAAAAGGAACAGGGATATGACAGGTTTATGGGAAAAGAGGATGAAATATGAGCGAATATATTAAAGTGGCCGTGGACGCTATGGGTGGCGATTATGCGCCACAGGAACCGGTAAAAGGAGTGGTCGAAGCACTGCGGGAGAAGCCTGAACTGTATGTATATCTGGTAGGTCAGGAGGATGTTCTGAAAAAAGAACTGGATAAATATACGTATCCGAAGGATCGTCTGGAAGTTGTTCATGCATCTGAGATCATTGAAACCGGAGAACCGCCGGTACACGCTATTCAGAAAAAGAAAGACTCCTCTCTGGTAAAGGCACTGCGAATGGTAAGAAGTAAAGAAGCTTCTGCTTTTGTATCCTGTGGCAGTACAGGAGCTGTACTGGTAGGCGGACAGGTCCTGGTAGGAAAAAGCAAAGGCGTGGAACGCGCTCCTCTGGCTCCACTGATTCCGACAGCAACCGGTGTTTCCCTGCTGATCGACTGTGGTGCCAATGTGGATGCCCGTTCTTCTCATCTGGTACAGTTTGCACGCATGGGTTCTATTTATATGGAATATGTGATGGGAGTGAAAAACCCGAAGGTAGGTCTGGTCAATATTGGTGCAGAAGAAGAAAAAGGGAATGCGTTGGTGAAGGAAACCTATCCGTTGTTAAAAGAGTGCAAAGACATTAACTTTATCGGAAATGTGGAAGCCAGAGATATTCCGAAAGGAGTCTGTGATGTCGTAGTCTGTGAGGCATTCGTGGGAAATGTAATCCTGAAACTATACGAGGGTGTAGGAGCCACTTTGATTTCCAAGGTAAAAGCAGGGATGATGAGCACTCTGCGCAGTAAGATTGGAGCCCTTCTGGTAAAACCGGCATTAAAAGAAACACTCAAAAGTTTTGATGCCAGCGAGTACGGTGGGGCACCTCTGCTTGGTTTGAAAGGGCTGGTAGTCAAGGCTCACGGAAGTTCGAAAGCCAATGAGATCAAAAATTCACTGATTCAGTGTATTACATTTTCAAAAGAAGATATCTGCGGAAAGATTCAGGAGAATATGAAGCAGGATAATAAGGGGGATAATTAGAGATGGAACTGGAAAAATTACAGCAGATAATTGCGGAAGTACTGAATGTGGATGCTTCGGAAGTGATGCCGGGGACCACCTTTACCGAGGATCTGGGAGCGGATTCTCTGGATCTGTATCAGATTATTCTGGGAGTAGAGGATGCTTTTGATATTGAGATTCCACAGGAAGAAGCAGAAAAAATCGTGACGGTGGCAGATGCGATAGATCTGATTCAGAGAGTTGTGGAGTAAACTGTTCTCTGACAGAACAGGAAACAGTCACAGGGCAATATACAATCACCGAAGGTGATATGTGAAAAATAAAATCGGGAGAAAATATGAGAGAATTAAAGGAACTGGAAAAAAGGATAGGATATCATTTTCAGAATCCGGAACTTCTGGAAAAGGCATTGCGTCACAGCTCCTATGCCAATGAACATAAGATGAACCGGATCGAATGTAATGAACGGCTGGAGTTTTTAGGAGATGCAGTGCTGGAACTGGTAAGCAGTGAACATTTATTTGCACAGTTTCCACAGATGCCGGAGGGAGAACTGACCAGACTGCGTGCAAGCCTGGTATGCGAGCCGACACTGGCATTTTGCGCCAGAGAAATTGAACTGGGAAGCTTTCTTCGTCTGGGGAAAGGAGAAGAAATGACAGGTGGACGTCACAGAGATTCTGTAACTTCGGATGCACTGGAGTCTGTAATCGGTGCGGTTTATCTGGATGGTGGATTTGCTAATGCAAAAGAGTTTGTACTGAAATATGTGTTAAATGATATGGAACACAAAAAACTCTTTTTTGATAGCAAGACTATCTTCCAGGAGATGGTACAGGGAAATATCCCGGGAGAGATTTCCTACCATCCGCTGGGTGAGAGCGGACCGGATCATGACAAGACCTTTTCCGTGGAAGTATGGATTGGTGAGCAGTGCATGGGACAGGGAAGCGGAAGAACCAAGAAAGCTGCAGAACAGATGGCAGCATACCGTGCGATCTGTAGACTGAAAGCCACGGACAACAAACAGAAACAGTAGGTGACGTATGTATTTAAAGAGTATCGAAGTACAGGGATTCAAATCCTTTGCCAATAAGATCATATTTGAATTCCATAACGGTATCACCGGCATTGTAGGCCCTAACGGCAGTGGAAAGAGCAACGTTGGTGATGCTGTCCGCTGGGTACTGGGTGAACAGAGTGCAAAGCAGCTGCGTGGTGGAAATATGCAGGATGTCATTTTTTCCGGTACAGAGACCAGAAAACCGCTGGGATTTGCATCGGTAGCCATTACTCTGGATAATTCCGATCACAAACTGGACATCGAGTATGAAGAGGTGACTGTCACAAGACGACTGTATCGTTCCGGAGAAAGCGAGTACCTGTTAAATGGAACCGGCTGCCGACTGAAAGATATCAACGAACTGTTTTACGATACCGGTATCGGTAAAGAAGGATATTCCATTATCGGTCAGGGCCAGATCGATAAGATCCTGAGCGGAAAACCGGAAGAACGAAGAGAACTTTTCGACGAGGCAGCAGGTATTGTAAAGTTCAAACGGAGAAAAGCAACTGCATTAAAGAAACTGGATGAGGAACAGCAGAACCTGGTTCGTGTGACAGACATTCTGTCGGAACTTACCAGGCAGCTGGGTCCTCTGGAACGACAGTCAGAAACGGCCAGAGTCTATCTGAAGAAGAAAGAAGAACTGAAGATCCTGGATGTGAACATGTATCTGGCGGAGAGTGCTCATATCAAAGAACAGTTAAAAGAAACAGAAGAAAAATATCAGATTTCTCAGAATGAGCTGCAACAGACGCAGACACAGTTTGATCAGACAAAAGCAGAGTATGAACGTCTGGAAAAGGAACTGGAAGAACTGGATACGAAGATTCAGGAAGCGAGAACTCAGGCGAGCGAGAATGCCCTGAAAAAGCAGCAGCTGGAAAACAGTGTGGAACTGTTAAAAGAACAGATCCGCGCAGCCCAGCAGAATCATCAGCACTACGAAGAACGTATCCAGACGATTCGTCAGGAACTTGACCGCCGACAGCAGGAAGCAGCCGGACATGAACAGGAACAGGAAGCCCTGAAAGAAAGCCTGGGCGAAGTAGCTGTCAGAAAGAAAGAAGCAGAAGAAAAACTGGCGATTCTGCATCAGAATATAGAAGAAACAAATCAGAGCATAGAGGATGGTAAGAGTGAAATCATCGAGATCCTGAATCAGCGGGCATCCACCAAAGGTAAGATGCAGCGTTATGATGCGATGCTTGAACAGATCGGTATACGGAAAGCGGCTCTCAGCCAGCGTGTCCTGAAACTGAAAAGCGATGAGTCACAGCAGCAGGAGATCATTCGGGAACATCAGGAAAAATGCAAAGAGATCGGCGCTCAGATGGATGGTATACAGATGGAATACCGGAAAGTGGAGCGGGAAGTCGGCTCTCTGCGAAGCCAGATGGAGGAACAGAATAAGAAACTGGAACAGGGACAGACAGCCTATCACAGGGAGGCATCCCGTCTGGAGTCCCTGCGAAATATTGCAGAACGTTATGAAGGATATGGCAACAGTATCCGGCGTGTTATGGAACAGAAGGATCGCCAGCCGGGGATCCACGGTGTTGTTGCAGACCTGATCAAGGTAGAGAAAGCATATGAAACAGCGGTGGAAACAGCTCTGGGCGGAAGTATCCAGAATATCGTTACGGATAACGAACAGACCGCGAAGGTCATGATTGAATATCTGAAGAAAAACCGGTATGGCCGGGCAACGTTTCTGCCCCTGACCAATATGCGAAGCAGCAGTTTCCAGAATCCCGCAGCACTGAAAGAAGAAGGTGTGATCGGGCTCGCCGATACGCTGGTAACTGCCGAAAGTACGTATCGAACTCTGCTGTCACAGCTTCTTGGAAGAACACTGGTGGTGGATACCATTGATCACGCCATCGTCATTGCAAGAAAATACCGCCATACCTTGCGGATTGTTACGTTAGAGGGAGAATCCTTAAGTCCCGGCGGTTCCATGACCGGTGGAGCGTTCCGAAACAGCAGCAATCTTCTGGGACGTCGTCGGGAAATAGAGGAACTGGAAGGAAAAGTGGCAGCACTGAAAGAAAAGCTGCAAAAGATACAGAAAATCATCCTGGATAAACGGGAGCGTAGAAATACACTGCGGGATGACCTGGCAGAGATGACCAGGCAGTTACAGCAGCTGCAGATCAGTCAGAATACAGAAAAGGTGGGAATCACCCAGGCAGAGGCACGCATCCGTGAAGTGCGGACCGGCTATGGACAGTTAAAAGCAGAGGGACGCGAGATTGAAGGACAGATTGCAGAGATCAAGGAAAGCAGTTCATCCATCCGGGAAGAAATGAAACATTCCACAGCCAGAGAGCAGGAACAGGAAGCACTGGTGAACAGTCAGCAGGAAATTCTGGAAAAATTGCAGGAACAGGAAGCTTCTTACAGTCAGGAACTGAACCAGATCCAGGTGGCTTATGCTTCGCTGGAACAGAAAGTGAGCTTTACAGGAGAAAATCTCAGCCGTATCCATCAGGAAGAAGCGGCAATGAGAGGTGAACTGCAACAGATGCAGGAATCTCTGGAAGCGGGTGGCAAGGAAAAAGAAGAAAAAGAACACAATATTCTGTCTATTCAGAAAACAATTCAGGAAGCCAGCCGAATCCGTGAGGAAGACGAGGCGCAGATGCAGCAGTATCTGGAAAAGAAAGAAGAACTGAACAGTCAGCATAAGACATTCTTCAGCCGCCGGGATGAACTGTCTGCACATATCAGCCGGATGGATAAGGAATGTTTCCGACTGAACAGCCAGAAAGAAAAACTGGAAGAACGGCAGGATAACCAGATTAATTATCTCTGGGAAGAGTATGAGGTCACACCGGGACAGGCGAATACCTATCGGATGGAAGACATGCCGGAGCGCAGTGTGATCCGGCAACAGATCGCAGAATTAAAAGATGCCATCCGAAAACTGGGTAATGTCAATGTCAATGCGATTGAGGAATATAAAGAGATTCTGGAACGTCACACGTTCTTAAGCGCACAGCATACCGATCTGGTGGAGGCAGCAGAGACACTGAAAGGAATCATTGCAGAACTGGATGAGGGAATGCGTAAACAGTTTACAGAAAAGTTCCAGGAGATCCGCGTGGAATTCGATAAAGTATTCAAACAGCTTTTCGGGGGCGGAAAGGGTACTCTGGAGCTGATGGAAGATGAGGATGTACTGGAAGCCGGTATCAGGATCATCTCTCAGCCACCGGGAAAGAAGCTGCAGAACATGATGCAGTTATCCGGTGGGGAAAAGGCACTGACAGCCATTGCACTGCTTTTTGCCATACAGAACCTGAAACCGTCACCCTTCTGTCTGCTGGATGAGATCGAGGCGGCACTGGATGATTCCAACGTTACCCGTTTTGCACAGTATCTGCACAAACTTACAAAAAACACACAGTTTATTGTGATTACCCATCGACGGGGTACAATGAACGCGGCAGACCGCCTCTACGGTATCACCATGCAGGAAAAAGGTGTTTCCACGCTGGTATCGGTCAACCTGATTGAGAATCAGCTGGACGAGTAGGAAGTATCTGTAAATCAAAAAAAGACTTGCAGTAGTATATACATCATTTTATAATGAAGTCGTACAGTAAAGTGACAGAGACAAAATGATGAAAAAGTTGAGAGTAAGAGAGGAAACCATATGTCAGAGGAAAAGAAAGGTTTTTTCAGACGTCTCCGGGAGGGTCTGACAAAAACGAGAAATAATATCGTGGCCGGAATTGACTCTATTTTCAGCGGCTTTTCCAGTATCGATGATGATTTCTATGAAGAAATAGAAGAAATCCTTGTGATGGGGGATATTGGTATCAATACCACAACATCTATTATTGAGCATCTGAAGGAAGAAGTGGAAGAAAAGAAGATCAAAGAACCTTCGGAATGTAAACAGCTTCTGATCGATGAGATCAAACGTCAGATGGATGTGGGTGATACTGCCTATGAATTTGAAAACAGAAAATCCGTTGTGCTGGTGATAGGTGTCAATGGTGTGGGAAAAACTACTTCTGTCGGAAAACTTGCAGGAAAACTGAAGGATCAGGGCAAGAAAGTCATCGTGGCAGCAGCGGATACATACCGCGCAGCCGCAGGAGAGCAGCTGACAGAGTGGGCGCATCGTGCCGGTGTGGATCTGATCGGGGGACAGGCCGGTGCAGATCCGGCAGCAATCGTGTACGATGCCGTAGCAGCAGCTAAAGCGAGAAATGCAGATGTACTGCTCTGTGATACTGCAGGACGTCTTCATAATAAAAAGAATCTGATGGAAGAACTTCGAAAGATTTACCGTGTGCTGGAGAGAGAATACCCGGATGCTTATCTGGAGACACTGGTTGTTCTGGATGGTACGACCGGACAGAATGCACTGGCACAGGCGAGACAGTTCAAAGAGGTGGCAAACGTCACCGGTATCATTCTTACAAAACTGGACGGAACTGCAAAAGGCGGCATCGCCGTAGCCATCCAGTCCGAGCTGGATATTCCGGTAAAATATATCGGTGTGGGAGAATCCATCGATGATCTGCAGAAATTCAATGCAGAACAGTTTGTAAATGCACTGTTTGATGTGAAAACAGAGGAGGAAGAATCATAATGCTTACCATTGACAAATTTGAAGAGGCTTCAGAGGTTGTAAAAAGAGTAACCCAGGATACAAAATTGATTTTCAGTGATTATTTCAGTCAGATGACAGGAAATAAAGTATATTTTAAACCGGAAAATATGCAGAGAACCGGTGCGTACAAGTTAAGAGGTGCGTACTATAAGATCAGTACACTGACAGAAGAAGAGAGAGCAAAAGGTCTGATCACCGCTTCCGCAGGTAATCATGCGCAGGGTGTGGCTTATGCGGCAAAAGCATACGGTGCAAAGGCTGTCATCGTTATGCCGACCACAACACCACTGATCAAAGTCGAGAGAACAAAAAGCTACGGTGCGGAAGTTGTCCTGTATGGAGATGTCTACGATGATGCATGTGCACATGCTTATGAGCTGGCAGAAGAACATGGATATACATTTATCCATCCCTTCGATGATCCGGCAGTAGCAACCGGACAGGGAACCATCGCTATGGAGATCATCAAAGAGCTTCCTCTGGTTGATTATATTCTGGTTCCCATCGGCGGTGGCGGACTGGCTACCGGTGTTTCCACACTGGCAAAACTGCTGAACCCGAACATCAAAGTGATCGGTGTGGAACCGGCAGGAGCAAATTGTCTGCAGGTTTCTCTGGATAAGGGAGAAGTTACCACGCTTCCTACGGTCAATACGATTGCAGACGGTACTGCGGTAAAAACTCCTGGTGAGCATGTATTCCCGTATCTGCAGAAGAATCTGGATGATGTGATTACGGTAGAAGATGATGAACTGATCGTAAGTTTCCTGGATATGGTAGAAAATCACAAGATGATCGTGGAAAACTCCGGTCTGCTTACTGTGGCAGCACTGAAACACCTGAATGTCAAGGGTAAAAAAGTGGTTTCTGTTCTGAGTGGCGGTAATATGGATGTGATCACGATGGCATCTGTTGTTCAGCTGGGTCTGATCCAGAGAGACCGTATCTTTACGATTTCTGTTCTGTTGCCGGATCGTCCGGGTGAACTTACAAAGGTTTCTCAGAAGATTGCGGAGCAGCAGGGTAATATTATTAAACTGGATCATAACCAGTTCTATAGTACAAACAGAAATGCAGCTGTGGAGCTTAAGATTACTATGGAAGCGTTTGGTACGGAGCATAAGCAGCAGATTATGCAGGAACTGGAAAAAGATGGATATCGGCCGAAATTGATTCGGACGAATCTGTAAAAATGAATAGACGGAGGCGTCTGGCCGGTATGGGGACGCCCGAAAGCAGACTGCACCGTTTGCGGCAACGTGGGCAGGGCAACTTTGAACTAGCCGCCAACTACGACTATATTCACGAGGGTCAGCTGACCCTCGCGAAAGTCTACGTAGGCGTCGGATTTCAAAGCTTGCCCTAAACGCCCACAAAGTGTTGCCGCAAATGGTGCAGTCTGCTTTCGGGCTGGGTATCGGCTGTTTTCTAAAGAATCCCACATGTATAACATACTTCCAAATCTAGAAAGCTAACAGAAAAACTTCCGTCCTTTTCTGGTGTAAAAATTGCCGGACATGCATATTTTGCTATAATTCTTTTCCTTTCGAGTAGATGAAAGAAAAGTCAAAATTGGAATCGATAAAAAATAAGACAGAGATGTTACAAGTAGAATAGAAATTATTTGAGAAGAATCAGAAACCATGAAACATGATAAGAATATTGTCAATGTTTCATGGCTTTTGATTCTCCTATGATGAAAATAGTGTATGTTAAAAATGTATAGTTTTATTTGTTACCGCTCAGTTCTCTGTCCTTACCCATAAAGAACAGTGCAAGAGTATCCGGGCCTACGTGGCTGCCGGTGCAGAAGTCGTAGGAAGTGTTGATGAATCCGCGGACTTTTACCCGTTTCTGGATTTCTTCCATGATGTACAGAGATTCTTCGTAAGCATCTGCGTGGGCGATACCGATGATCTGTTTTTCCGGTTCTACGATGTTGTTGCAGACCAGGGAGACCAGTTCGTGAATCGCGGATTTGCGGCCGCGGCATTTTTTGTACTGAACGATGTAGCCGTCTTTGTTTCCACGGAGAATCGGTTTGATGCTTAAAACATTACCGATGACCGCAGCAGTCCCGCTCAGGCGTCCGGTTCTTGCCAGGTATTTGAGATCACCGACAGTGAAGACACCGTTCATTTTTGCCGGGCAGGTTTCCAGAATGTCGGCCACTTCATCAAAAGCTATGCCTTTTTCCCGCATCTCGCTGGCATAGATCGCAAGGATTCCCTGTGCCAGGGAAGCGTTGAGGGAGTCGATCATACGGATCTTTCTGGTATAATTACCGGATTCCATCAGATCTTCGGCAGCGATTCTTGCGGAATTATAGTTTCCACTGATATTTTTACTGAGAGAAAAATAAAGCACATCTTTATCCGCCTCCAGAGCCTCCCGGAACGCATCTTCAAAAACACCACTGCTGATCAGCCCGGTCTTGATATCCGCACCGGTGCGAATCATATCATAATAATCTTTTCCTTTCTGACGCTCCTCCTCCGGCGTAAGATTCGGATCAAAACAGGTCACTTCTTTACCATTTACGAGGTTTACAAAAGAAAGCACTTTAATCTTAAATTTCTTCACAAGTTCCGCCGGAATATTTGCAGCGGAGTCAACAAAAATTTCAAACATAATATAAATATCCTTATCAGAAAATCAGGGTAAAAGGGTTGCAAAAAGCAGTATAGGAAAAATGGTGAGGAAAGTCAAGATACGTTTTGGGGGATGTGTCGTATTTTTATAGAAATTTTAGAAAACCAGTGTATTGTAAAAAAATAAAAACCCGAATGCTCAAAATAGTTAAGAATTCGGGTTTGTAATGTGAAAAATAAATAGGATGATTATAATTCCTGTTCAGAAAGGAAACAATGAAAGAAAAGAAAGAGGAATATCAGGAAGAAGAAAACAGACAGCAGGAACAGGCGAAGAAAATACGGGGAAACGGTTTTGATGCGCAGGTGTTTGTGACTACGGACTGGAGCAATCTAAATACTGAGAAATGGTATGTTATCACGGCTGGTACCTATGGGACAGAGGAAGCTGCCTCTGCGGTACTCCCGGATGTGCAGAGAGTTTGTTCGGATGCGTATATAAAATATTCCGGAAACTGGCAGGGATAAAAGGGCATCCTGTAAATGGATGTAATGAAAAGAACCGATAGTTTTCTGTATTTTCAAAAACTATCGGTTCTTTTCATTACGCGAGCAACGGGTCAAATGGTGTGTTATGGTTGTAATCCGGAAAAATACAGTTTTTCGGTTCCCAGGTATTTGCTGATACAGACTCTTGCCGCCCCAAGAAGTACTCCGGTGTCCTGAAGAGTAGAAAGCTTCAGATGGCAGGTAGCGCGGAAACGTGGGGAAAGTTTCTGCAAAATCTCCGGGAGCAGCTGAGGGAGATAAGCGGTCAGCTGACTGTTCAGGATGATGCATTCCGGAGAGAAAAGGTTCCAGAGGTTGTTGATTCCGCAGGCAAGATAGGTGGTGAATTCATCCATCACAGCCAGAGCAGCGGTTTCTTTCTGGTTATAGGCCCAGACCAGATCGTCGATGGAGACCGTGGTGCGACCGGATAACTCCCGGTAACGGGAGAGAACTGCCGGTTCGGATATATATTGTTCGAGACAGCCGTGATTGCCGCAGGGACAGGAACGACCGCCGGGCTGGACGATCATATGACCGGCCTCTCCGGCTGTACCGGCCAATCCTGTATACAGATGATGATCCAGAATAATTCCCGCACCGACACCTGCATGAATACTGACATGGATCAGATTTTTATGATTTTCCACAAAGGTTTTTTCGGCAAGGGCGGAAAGATTTGCTTCATTTTCCAGCCATACCGGAATCTCCAGAGCATCCTCCAGCGTATCTTTGATGGGAAGGTCTGCAAGGTTATAATTTGGAGTGAAGGTGATTTCATTCCGGCAGACGGTACCGTGGATACCGATACCGATTCCCACAACACCAAAGGGGGTGGCGGGAAGAAGACGGATCTGATTCCGGATGAGCTGCAACAGGAAATCAATTGAAGTATCCCGTTCCAGCGGGCAGTTATACTGGTGAAGCCGACAGTTTTGTCCAAGCAGATCACAGATCATCAGCACAGTACGTTCCACACCGAGATCCAGGGCGATAATATAACCGTTCTGACGGCAGAATTGTAGCAGGATCGGTTTACGGCCGTACTGTGTCTGATCGCTTCCGATCTCTTCGATATATTGTTCCTCCAGCAGATCCTGCACGATGGCAGAGATCGTTGCTTTGGTAAGTCCCAGTTTTTTTGATATAGCCGCCCGGGAAAGGGGGCCATCGTTGATAACGGTTTCCAGAACAAGCCGCCGGTTCATCTCCCGGATCAGTTCTCTGCTTCCTGTGACCATGCACACACCTCCTGTAAAAATATTTTTTGTTTAACTGCTATTTACCATACCACAATTTGTTTGATAAGTAAACAAATTGAAAAAAGCAAACTAAAAAAGTATCTTGACGGAAGATATAACAAGTGGTACAGTGTGATTAGTTTAGTAAGTAAACAAATAAGATGAACTTGCAGAAAATCAAGGAGGAATAAGATCATGATGAACATGCCGGAAGTAAAATTAGGTATCGTAGCCGTAAGCAGAGACTGCTTTCCGATCACCCTGTCCGAGTCAAGAAGAAAAGCAGTGGCAGCAGCTTATAAGGGAGAACTGTACGAATGTCCAACCGTAGTAGAGAGTGAGCTGGATATGCAGAAAGCCCTGAAAGAGGTGCAGGAAGCAGGATGTAATGCTTTGGTTGTCTATCTTGGGAACTTCGGTCCGGAGACCGCAGAGACTCTGCTGGTAAAATATTTTGACGGACCGTGTATGGTGGTTGCGGCAGCAGAAGAGCATGGAGACAATCTGGTACAGGGACGTGGAGATGCATATTGCGGTATGCTGAATGCAAGCTACAACCTGCAGCTTCGCAATCTGAAAGCATATATCCCGGAATATCCGGTAGGAACACCGGAAGAAGTCGCTGAGATGATGGAAGAATTTGTTCCGATTGCAAGAGCCGTTGTTGGTCTGAAAGATCTGAAAATTATCACTTTCGGTCCGCGTCCGCAGGACTTTATGGCTTGTAATGCACCGATCAAACAGTTGTTCAACCTGGGTGTGGAGATCGAAGAAAACTCCGAACTGGATCTGTTCGAAGCATTCCACAAACATGACGGAGACGAAAGAATTCCGGCAGTGGTTGCAGATATGGAAAAAGAACTGGGGGATGGAAACAACAAACCAACCATTCTTCCAAAACTGGCACAGTATGAACTGACTCTCCTTGACTGGATCGAAGCACACAAAGGATCCAGAAAATACGTTGCCATCGCAGGAAAATGCTGGCCGGCGTTCCAGACGCAGTTCGGTTTTGTCCCGTGCTATGTGAACAGCCGTCTGACCGGAAGAGGCATTCCGGTATCCTGTGAGGTGGATATCTATGGCGCACTGAGTGAATTTATCGGAACAATGGTAAGTAACGATGCTGTAACCCTGCTGGATATCAACAATACCGTACCTGCAGATATGTATGAAAGTGAAATCAAAGGAAAATATAATTATACACACAAAGATACATTTATGGGATTCCACTGTGGTAATACCACAACCGGAAAACTGACTTCCTGCTCCATGAAATATCAGCTGATCATGGCAAGATCCCTTCCGGAAGAAGTGACACAGGGAACACTGGAAGGAGATATCGTACCTGGAGATATTACATTCTTCCGTCTGCAGAGCACCGCGGATGGAAAACTGCGCGCTTATGTGGCAAACGGTGAAGTACTTCCGGTTGCTACCCGTTCCTTCGGTGGCATCGGTATCTTCGCGATTCCGGAGATGGGAAGATTCTATCGTCATGAGCTGATCGAAAAAGGCTATCCACATCATGGAGCCGTTGCATTCGGACACTATGGAAAAGCACTGTTTGAAGTATTCAAATACATCGGCGTAACACCGGATGAGATCGGATACAACCATCCGAAGGGAGATCGATATCCGACAGAAAATCCTTTTGCATAAAATAAAAATGGATCAGATGACAGAGCGTGTTTGAAATTTATTTGAACACGCTCTTGTACATAATAGATACAGGAGGAAAAAGATGAAATATTATATCGGCGTAGACCTTGGAACCTCTGCGGTAAAACTTCTGCTGATGGATCAGGAAGGTCAGGTTGTCAATATTGTATCCAGAGAATATCCGCTGTCCTTTCCACATCCGGGCTGGTCAGAACAGAACCCGGAAGACTGGTGGGAACAGTCAAAAGAGGGAATCAAGGAACTGATCAGCAAGATTGATGCGACGGAAGTGGCAGGTATCAGCTTTGGCGGACAGATGCATGGTCTGGTTATTCTGGATGAGAACGATCAGGTGATCCGTCCGGCGATCCTGTGGAACGATGGGCGAACCACAAAAGAAACCGATTATCTGAATCAGGTAATTGGGAAAGAAAAACTGTCCGAATATACGGCAAATATCGCATTTGCCGGATTTACCGCACCGAAGATTCTCTGGGTGAAAGAAAATGAGCCGGAGAATTTTGCAAAAATCTGTAAGATTATGCTCCCGAAAGACTATCTGGCTTACTGTCTGACCGGTGTACATTGCTGCGATTACTCCGATGCGTCCGGTATACTTCTGCTGGATGTGAAAAACAAATGCTGGTCAGAACAGATGCTGGAAATCTGTGGCGTCAGCAGAGAACAGATGCCGGAACTTTTTGAAAGTTACGAAAAAGTGGGCACATTAAAACCGGAGGTGGCAAAAGAACTGGGACTGCCGGAAACCTGTCTGGTGGACAGCGGGTGCCGGGGATAATGCTGCGGCAGCAGTGGGAACCGGTACAGTGGGAGATGGTCAGTGTAACGTGTCTCTGGGAACCAGCGGAACAATCTTTATTTCCAGTGAGAATTTCGGCGTAGACCCGCACAATGCCCTGCATGCATTTGCTCATGCAGACGGACATTATCATCTGATGGGCTGTATGCTCAGTGCGGCATCCTGTAATAAATGGTGGATGGATACCATTATTGGAACAAAAGATTACGGAAAAGAGCAGGAAGCAATTGAAAATCTTGGAGAAAATCATGTATTCTTCTTACCGTATCTGATGGGAGAACGCTCCCCACATAATGATCCGCAGGCGAGAGGCACCTTTATCGGGATGTCCATGGATACCAGTCGTGCGGATATGACACAGGCGGTTCTGGAAGGTGTGGCATTTGCCATTCGTGATTCTTTTGAGGTGGCAAAATCTTTAGGAATTCATATCGAGAGAACCAAGATCTGCGGTGGTGGAGCGAAGAGTCCGCTGTGGAGAAAGATCATTGCCAATGTATTGAACATCAAAGTAGACCGGATCGCTTCCGAGGAGGGACCGGCGCTTGGCGGTGCGATGCTTGCTGCAGTTGCGGATGGAACCTTTGCATCGGTGGAAGAGGCGGCTGCAAGGATCGTGAAAGTGGCGGAAACCGTAGAACCGGATCCGGAGATCGCAGAAAAATATGAGACACAGTATCGGAAATTTGTGCAGATCTATCCGACGGTGAAAGCGTTATTCCCGAAGCTTTCCTGAATACAAACGAATGTACAGACAATAAAGTAATGGAAAAACGGGCAGGAAACTAGTTTCAGATAGTATTCCTGCCTGCTTTTACATTTGTGCTTTATACAGAAAACATATATAATAAAGATAACTGTGAAGGTGTGGAGCAGTTACTGATAAGAGTAATTATATACATGGAGGTTTTTACAAATGAAATACGATTTTACAACGATCATGGATCGTCACGGTATGGATGCGATTGCGGTAGATGGTCTCAGTGAAGACGGACAGGGAAGTCCGGCGAAACCAAAAGAGGGATTTGATATTATTCCGATGTGGGTGGCGGATATGAATTTTGCGACAGTACCGACTGTACAGGAGGCAATTGCGGAGAGAGTAAAGCACCCGGCATTTGGATATTTTGATCCGCGGGAAGAGTATTTTCAGGAGATTATCGACTGGCAGACGAAACGAAACGGTGTAGAGGGACTGACTGCGGAGGCGATCGGGTATGAAAATGGTGTACTCGGCGGTGTTCTGTCTACATTACAGGCATTTGCAAGTCCGGGGGATGCAGTGCTTCTGCATAGCCCGACTTATATCGGATTTACCGGAAGTATCGGAAATTATGGATATAAGATGGTTCACAGTCCGCTGAAAAAAGATGCGGAAGGAATCTGGAGAATGGATTATGAAGATATGGATGCGAAGATCAAAGAGCATCATATCCATGTGGCAGTCTTCTGTAATCCCCATAACCCGTGTGGCCGGGTATGGGAACGATGGGAGATTGAAAAAGCGATGGAAGTATATAAGGCCAATGACTGCGTGGTTATCTCCGATGAGATCTGGTCGGATCTGATCCTGGAAGGATATCATCATACGCCGGCACAGTCTGTCAGCGAGGATGCGAGAAACCGCACCGTGGCGATGTATGCGCCGAGCAAAACCTTTAACCTGGCAGGCCTGGTGGGAAGTTATCATATCATTTACAATTCCTATCTTCGTGACCGGGTGATGGCAGCCAGCAGTAAATCACACTATAATGCGATGAATGTACTTTCCATGTATGCGCTGATCGGTGCATATAAACCGGAAGGCTATGAGTGGGTGGATGAACTGTGCCGGGTACTGAGCGGAAATGTTTCCTATGTCTGCGATTTCATCAAAGAACACTTTCCCGGTGTCACATTAAGCCGTCCGCAGGGAACCTATATGCTGTTCCTGGACTGCGAAGAATGGTGTAAGACACATGGAAAAACCATCGACGAGGTTCTCAAAGCCGGTTGGAATGTAGGTGTGGCATGGCAGGACGGTCGCCCGTTCTTTGCCCCGTACGGCATCCGCGTAAACCTGGCACTGCCACTCAGCAGAGTGCAGGAAGCTTTTGAACGACTGAAAAAATATGTGTTTGTGGAAGAAAAATAAAATACCTTTTGCCTCCAACATCATAAAATGACGATGTCAAGAAAAAGTACTTGACACCCATAAAAGATTGTTGTATGATGTCCAAGGTGATGAACATGGATAAGCTTGCGAGACAGGCATTGTTATATGATTTTTATGGCGAACTGCTGACGGAGCATCAGCAGAATGTTTACGAAGATGTTGTGTTGAATGATTATTCGCTCAGCGAGGTGGCGCAGGATCAGGGAATCAGCCGGCAGGGGGTTCATGATCTGGTGAAGCGCAGTACCAGAATACTGGAAGAATATGAAGAAAAACTGCATCTGGTAGAAAAGTTCGTAGCGGTCCGCGAGAAGGTACATGAGATTCACGGACTGACACAACACTATGAGGAAAAAGATCTGAATCAGGTGATGAACCGGATCAAGACTTTATCCCACAGCATATTAGAGGAGTTATAATACATGGCATTTGAAAGTTTAACTGAAAAACTGCAGAATGTATTCAAAAACCTGAGAAGCAAAGGCCGTCTGACCGAGGCAGATGTAAAGGTAGCATTAAAAGAAGTTAAGATGGCACTTCTGGAAGCAGATGTCAGTTTTAAAGTGGTAAAACAGTTTATCAAAGCGGTACAGGAACGTGCGATCGGTCAGGATGTGATGAACGGACTGAATCCGGGGCAGATGGTGATCAAGATCGTAAACGATGAACTGGTATCTCTGATGGGAAGTGAGACCACGGAGATCGCGTTGCGCCCGGCAGGAGAGATTACTGTTATTATGATGGCAGGTCTTCAGGGTGCAGGTAAGACAACAACCACAGCAAAGATCGCCGGAAAGCTGAAAGCAAAAGGCAGAAAGCCATTGCTTGTAGCCTGTGATGTTTATCGTCCGGCAGCAATCACACAGCTGCAGATCAACGGTGAAAAACAGGGCGTGGAAGTTTTCTCGATGGGAGATAAACAGAACCCGGTAAACATCGCCAAAGCAGCGATTGAACATGCAAAGAATCAGAACTTTAACGTTGTGATCCTCGATACTGCCGGTCGTCTTCATGTAGATGAAGATATGATGCAGGAACTGATCCGGATCAAAGAAGAAGTCAACGTGGATCAGACCATTCTGGTAGTTGATGCGATGACCGGTCAGGATGCAGTCAATGTGGCAGAATCCTTCAATCAGAAGGTGGGCATTGACGGCGTGATCTTAACAAAGATGGATGGTGACACCCGAGGCGGTGCGGCACTTTCTATCAAAGCAATCAGCGGAAAACCGATTCTGTATGTAGGTATGGGAGAGAAACTTTCCGATCTCGAACAGTTCTACCCGGATCGTATGGCTTCCCGTATCCTGGGAATGGGCGATGTGATGAGTCTGATTGAAAAGGCTCAGCAGAACATCGATGAAGACAAAGCCCGCGAGATGGAACAGAAGATCAAGAAAGCCACCTTTGGTTTTGACGATTATCTGGAGAGCATGAACCAGATGAAGAACATGGGCGGTATTTCCAGTGTATTGAACATGCTTCCCGGACTGGGAAACAAAGCAAAAGACATCGAGGGTATGATCGATGAGAAAGAGATGGCGAGAAAAGAAGCCATCATCCTTTCCATGACTCCGAAAGAAAGAGCCAATCCGGATCTTTTGAACCCGTCCAGAAAGAAACGAATCGCTCAGGGCGCAGGTGTAGATATTGCGGAAGTCAACCGGATGGTCAAACAGTTTGATCAGACCAGAAAGATGATGAAACAGATGCCTGGCATGCTGGGTGGTAAAAGCGGTAAAAGAGGCGGCTTTAAGCTTCCCTTTTAAATAAACAAATAAAACTATAATAAACAAGGATAACCTTAAGGAGGAAATTAAAATGGCAGTAAAAATCAGACTGAGAAGAATGGGTCAGAAAAAAGCACCTTTCTATAGAATCATCGTTGCAGATTCCAGATCCCCAAGAGACGGAAGATTCATCGAAGAGATCGGAACATACGATCCTACTTGTGATCCGAGCGTATACAAAGTAGACGAAGAAGCAGCTAAAAAATGGCTGGCAAACGGTGCTCAGCCTACAGAAGTTGTAAGCAAAATCTTCAAATTAGCCGGTATCGAAAAATAATGCAGGACCGCCAGGGGCTGCTGAATTATGTTGTTGCTGTTCATGATTTGCTCTGAACAGTAATATCGTTTTTGCCTGATGCATTTCTCTGAGATGGAAATGCTTTGACAAATACGTGGAGGTGCGTGATGAAAGATTTAGTAGAAGTAATTGCAAAATCCCTCGTAGACCATCCGGAAGAAGTGGTAGTAAACCAGACTGAAGAGAGCAATGCGATTTTAGTAGAATTGAAGGTGGCACCTTCCGATATGGGCAAGGTGATTGGCCGTCAGGGACGCATCGCAAAGGCAATCCGAACTGTGGTAAAAGCTGCTTCCTCTAAATGTGATAAGAAGGTTGTAGTTGAAATTCTGCAATAGCTGAAAATATGAGGATATAGCCAATGGCTATATCCTTTTTCATTCATTTCCGCGTGTAACAAATATCGTTGGAAACAAAGAGGAGTAGAGATATGGAACAATTGCTGCAGGTTGGAGTAATCTCCAGCACTCACGGGATCCGGGGAGAAGTAAAAGTATTTCCTACTACAGACGATCCAGATCGGTTCAGAAAATTAAAACAGGTGATCCTGGATACCGGAAGAGAACAGAAAAGTCTGGAAATCGAAGGGGTAAAATTTTTCAAACAGTTTGTGATTCTGAAATTTAAAGACATTGATAATATCAATGACATTGAAAAGTATAAAGGGAAGAGCCTGTATGTGACCAGAGAACATGCAGTGAAATTAAAAAAAGATGAGTATTTTATTGCAGATCTGATTGATATGCAGGTAGAACTTGAGGATGGTACAGCATTTGGTGTTCTGACAGATGTGATGCAGACAGGGGCAAATGATGTGTATTGTATCCGGACAGAAGAACATGGAGAGGTTCTGATCCCGGCAATCAAAGACTGCATCCTTGATGTGGATGTGGAAGCAGGAAAAATGAAAATTCATCTGTTGGATGGTCTGATCTGACCGTTTTTTGACGGGACAGATTCAGACAGGTATCCATGTTGATAAAAAGCAGCTGTGCAAACGGCTGTATGATTACAGGAAGGAAAGAGTATGCATTATCATGTACTTACATTGTTTCCCGAGATGATCGAACAGGGTATGGGAACCAGTATTATGGGACGGGCTATGGAGCAGGGACTGATCCGGCTGACTGCAACGAACATCCGGGATTTTTGCAACCAATAAACATATGAAAGTGGACGACTATCCATATGGCGGAGGAGCCGGCATGGTGATGCAGGCAGAACCTGTCTACGGAGCATGGAAACAGGTGACCGAATCCATCGGATACAAACCACGTGTGATCTATCTGACACCGCAGGGAAAAGTATTTCAGCAGTCGATGGTGGAAGATTTTGCCAGAGAACAGGATCTTGTATTCTTGTGTGGGCACTATGAAGGTATCGATGAGCGTGTGCTGGAAGAAGTGGTAACAGATTATGTGTCCATCGGTGATTATGTACTGACAGGCGGGGAACTTCCGGCACTGGTAATGATGGATGCAATTTCCCGTTTTGTGCCGGGAGTGTTGAACAATGAAGAATCCGCGGAATTTGATTCCTTCCATGACAATCTTCTGGAATATCCGCAGTACAGCCGTCCGGCAGAATGGATGGGGAAAAAAGTACCGGATGTGCTGCTTTCCGGTCATCATGCGAATATTGAAAAGTGGAGGAGAGAGCAGTCTATCCTGCGAACCCTTCAGAACCGTCCGGAACTTCTTGAAGATGCAGTACTGAGTAAAAAGGAAAAACAGTATCTGGAACAGCTGCGGAGAAATATGGCACAAGAGAATCCATCCCCCTGTGAAAAATAAAAAATCTTGTATTAGAGAAAATTCTTCTTACATATACTGAGTAGTAGTATAGGTGAGGAGGATTTTTCTATATGGAGCCATTTGCTGTCTACAAAGATATACAAGCCCGTACGAAGGGTCAATTTCTTCTGGGGGTGGTAGGACCGGTCCGGACGGGCAAATCCACATTTATCCGGCGGTTCATGGAACTTCTGGCACTTCCGGGAATGGAAGAACAGGATGCTGCGGAGGTGCGGGATCAGCTGCCGGTTTCCGGTTCAGGAAAAACAATTACAACAGTGGAACCCAAATTTATTCCCAGGGAAGCGGTGAATGTAAATCTGGGAGAAGAGATTCCGGTGAAGATCCGACTGATCGACTGCGTGGGATTTATGGTGCCTGAAGCTACAGGGGATATGGAGCAGGAAAAAGAACGAATGGTAAAAACCCCCTGGTATGAACAGGAGATTCCGTTTCATCAGGCGGCAGAGATCGGAACCAGAAAAGTGATCCAGGAACATTCTACCATCGGTCTCGTAGTAACCTGCGACGGTTCCTTCGGTGATATTCCGCGTAAAAATTTTGTGGATGGAGAAGAAAAGACAGTACAGGAACTCAAAAAACAGGGGAAACCATTTTTGATTCTTGTGAATTCGAAAAAGCCGTACGGGGAAGAGGCACAGAAGCTGGTAAGAGAACTGGAAGAAAAATATCAGGCAGCGGTACTCGGGGTAAACTGTGAACAACTTCGAAAAGAAGATGTGCTCCGGATCCTGGAAAAGATTCTTTATGAATTCCCGGTGCGTCAGATCGAATATTACATACCAAAATGGGTGGAACTGCTTCCGGTCACCCATTATCTGAAAGAAGATCTGTTGAAACAGATGAAAGAGAAGATGGGAACCATGGAATATATCCGTGATATCCGGCAGGAAAATCTGGAGATGGACAGTAACTATGTCAAATCAGTCACACTGGAAGAAATCAACCTTTCCAACGGCGTGGTAAAAGTCCGTATTCAGATCGAAGACCCCTATTATTATCAGGTGATGAGCGAGATGACCGGTGTGACGATAGAGAGCGAGTATCAGCTGATCCATACACTGAAAGAGCTGGCGCAGATGAAACAGGAATATACAAAAGTCCAGCAGGCCATCGAATCCGTACGTGGAACAGGTTATGGTGTAGTGATCCCCGAGAAAAATTAGATCACACTGGAAGAACCGGTTGTGATCCGTCAGGGAAACAAATACGGTGTTAAGATCAAGTCGGTCAGTCCGTCCATCCATATGATCAAAGCGAATATTGAGACGGAGATTGCACCGATTGTAGGAAGCGAGGAACAGGCGCACGATCTGATCACATTCATCAAAGAAAATGAAAAAAATACCGATGATGGTATGTGGGAAACCAATATTTTCGGAAAATCCATCGAACAGCTGGTAGAAGACGGCATCCGTACCAAGATTGCTCAGATCAGTGAAGAAAGTCAGGTGAAGCTGCAGGATACAATGCAAAAGATTGTCAATGACAGCAAGGGCGGGTTGATCTGTATAATTATCTGAAAAAAGTGCTGAGGAAAATGCAAAGAAATTGACAAAGATTTGTAACAAAGTTATAATAAAAGCTGTGGCAAAGAAACCAGTACATTGTTTCTTGTATAATCGAGAAGAGTGCAATGCTTCAGACATAGAAGAAAATACAATAGAAGGAAGTACATATGAAGAAAAAATACGTAAGCAGATTACTGGCAGGATACCTTACAGTTACAATGCTGACACCGACCGGGGCACTGGCAAGTGTTCCGCAGCCGGTAGTGACACAGGAAGCATCCCAGGAGGCCGGGCAGGAGAACGAAACAGAAAACAAAGAACAGGCAGAGGAATATGCAGCAGAGGGTGCGGCAGAGGTACAGACAGACGAAACCGAAGCAGCAGAAAACAGAACAGCTGCAGATAAGAGCAAAGAACAGGCAGAACCGCAGACGGCACAGACCGGCGAACAGGCAGAACCGCAGACGACACAGACCGGTGAACAGGCGGCTTCAGAGGCAGAACCTCAGGCACAGGTACAGCCACGGGCTGTAGTGGATGTCAATCAGTGGATCCGGGATGGAAACCGCTGGTGGTACCGTCATGCAGACGGAAGCTATACCACCAATGGATGGGAAGTGATCAATGGAGCCTGGTATTACTTTGACGGAGCCGGCTGGATGGTAACCGGTTGGTTAAAACGTCCGAGACGGCTGGTATTATCTGACAGGAAGCGGAGCGATGGCAACTGGCTGGATCCAGCTGGGAAGTACCTGGTATTATCTGAATGGAAGTGGAACGATGCAGGCAGATACCTGGATCGGAAACAATTATGTAGACGGAAGCGGAGCCTGGATCCCGGGGAAAGTAAAAGCACAGGCCGGCTGGGTACAGAGTGGAAGCCGCTGGTGGTATCGTCATGCAGACGGAAGCTATACCAGAAATAACTGGGAAATGATCAACGGAAGCTGGTATTATTTTGACGGAGCCGGCTGGATGGTAACCGGCTGGCTGAAGCTTGGAAACAACTGGTACTATCTGAATCCGGGTAATGGAGCGATGGTAACCGGCTGGTTACAGCTGGGAAGCACCTGGTATTACATGAATGGAAGCGGAGCCATGGAGACAGACACCTGGATCGGAAACAGCTATGTGGATGCCAATGGTGTATGGGATCAGTCAAAAACAAAGGCTCAGGCTTACTGGGTACTGAACGGAGACCGCTGGATGCTGGTACAGGAAGATGGCACCTATGCAAAGAAATGCTGGAAGACTGTAGACGGAAAAGAATACTACTTAGACGAGAATGGTTATATGGTAACCGGCTGGCTGAAGCAGGGAAGCACCTGGTATTATCTGAAACCGACCGCAAAGAACAGTGCAGAAAAAGTAGGTGAGAAAGCCTATAATTACTGGGTGGGAACAGCCGGGATCGGTGGTTATTACATTGATAAATACGGCAGAATGGTAGCCGGTAAAGATTACAGTCTCGGAAGTTATGTCTATACATTCGATGCCAACGGACTATGCACGAACCGGGAAAACCGTTATCTTCAGGTGACTGATGCGAATGGAAGAAAATACAATGTGGAAAAGAAAACATACCTTTCCGATCCTCAGGTGGGTGTGGATGTAACAGAGGACGAGTTCCTTGCGGCAGCTGTCTATGCAGAGTCGGCAAACCAGGGACTTACCGGTATGACAGGTGTCGCGATGGTTATGTTAAACCGTATGCGGACCAATAAGACCAGCTCGGCTCCATATCCATCAGAAGCGAAAAATATGATTTATCAGGCAACACAGTTTGAAGTGGCAAGAGACGGAGCATTGACAAAAAGTCTGAATCTCATCGTGAGCGGCAAAGGCGGTACAGCGATGGAAAATGCAAAAAAAGCTGTTGCGAACGCCAGAGCGATCTGTGATGCTTACGATAATAACAAGACCGATGAGCTGAGCGATGAAGTGCAAGGTATACTGGAAGAATTGAAGGTTCCGGAAGGTCATACTATGCTGGAATATCTGGGATTTATGACACCAAAAGCATTTGAGAATGCGAATCTGGATCCGGAAAAAACACATGCATTTACCTATAAAAATACGACGTTCTACAGCACCTGGATCAAAAAATCCTGATACTATCCATCATTGACAGCCTACAGGAAAGAGTTTATAATATTGTCGTGAAAAATTTATCACATACAGTTGCAGGAAAACAGGTGAAATTCCTGTACAAGTCCGTTACCGTTAAAGTCGGAGTACTCTCTGTATGGTGAGGACTGTAAACATTTGCGGCAACCGAAGGATTACAGAATAGAAATGAGCAGGAAAACCGTTGTCTTTTTGACAACGGTTTTTTACTTTACAGGAAACGGCTTTTCTGCAAAGTAAAAAACGCTCCGCGAGGATGTGCCAAGACACATTCTGTGTTCATGTATGCAGGCAACAAGACAAAGCAATAAGTAAACTGTGATTGGAAAAAATAATATGAATAAAAAAACACACCGCACCGGTCTGGAAGGATATTATGCGGTAGATGAAAAAAACAGAAAACTTCGTTACGGTTATACAACCGGTTCCTGTGCGGCAGCTGCGGCGCAGGCGGCAACGCGGATGCTGCTGACCGGAGAAAAAGTGGAAGAGGTGGCTTTACAGACACCAAAAGGAATTTTACTGCATCTGCTGATCGAGGAGATTTCCATGGATGAGGGAAGGGTGCGCTGTGCCGTGCAGAAGGATGGCGGTGATGATCCGGATGTAACGACGGGAATCTATGTATATGCAAACGTTTCCCGCAGGGATGCACCACAGATTACTCTGGACGGAGGGATCGGCGTAGGAAGAGTGACCAGACCGGGTCTGTGGCAGGCAGTTGGCGAGGCGGCGATCAACAAGGTTCCAAGGCAGATGATCCTTGAAAATGTAGAGCAGGTCTGTAAAGAATATCACTACACCGGAGGTCTGGATGTGCAGATTGAGATTCCGGCAGGAGTGGAGCTTGCAAAAAAGACGTTTAATCCACGTCTGGGTATCGAAGGCGGAATCTCTGTTCTTGGAACAAGTGGCATCGTGATTCCGATGAGTGAGACAGCACTGGTGGCCAGTTTGCGGCTGGAGATGAAGATGTTGGTGGAAGGCGGCGGGTCTTATCTGGTGATTACACCGGGAAATTACGGTCAGGCTTTTTCAAAAGAACAGACAAGACTGGATCTTACCTATTCGATGAAATGTAGCAATTATGTGGGGGAGACCCTGGATATGGCAAGAGAGCTGGGAGTAAAGGGTATCTTGTTTATCTCCCATATCGGCAAATTTGTGAAAGTAGCCGGCGGAATCATGAATACCCATTCCCGCCAGGCAGACAGTCGAAGCGAACTGATGGCAGCGAATGCGATCCGCGCCGGCGCAGATCTGGAGACAGCAAAAGAGATTCTTGATACGATCACCACGGAGCAGAGTGTGGAGATTTTAAAACGAAAGGGTTATCTGGAAGCTACGATGAAAGAAATCAGTGACCGGGTAGAATTCTATTTGAATAAAAGGGCAGGCGAACAGCTGGAAGTGGGAACTATCTTATTTTCCAATGTATATGGAAAGCTGGCAGAAACCTCGAAAGTTCCGGAACTCGCCCGAAAAATCATGAAGCAGGCAGAAAAAAAAGCACACGATCAATGTGCAGATAAAGAACAGAAACCAAATCAACAGAAAAACGAGGAGAAAAAACTATGAGTGGAATATTATATGGACTTGGAGTGGGACCGGGAGATCCGGAACTGCTGACACTGAAAGCCCTTCGTCTGATCCGCGAGAATCCTGTGATCGCAGTACCGGGCAACGATATAAAAGCCAGTGTCGCTTATCAGATCGTAAAAGGAGCATATCCAAAACTGGATGAAAAAGAACTGATTCCGGTGGCTATGCCGATGACAAAAGACAGGGCAGTACTGGAGGACAATCATAATAAGGCTGCAGATGCAGTGGAATCTTATCTGAAACAGGGAAAAAATGTGGTGTTTCTGACACTGGGAGATCCTACTATATATTCCACTTATCTGTATGTACATAAACGTATCCTGGAACGCGGTTATCAGGCTGAAATCGTGAGCGGGATCACTTCTTTCTGTGCAGTGGCGGCCCGTCTTAATATGGGTCTGGCGGAGATGGCAGAACCGCTCCATGTGATTCCGGCGACCTATAAAGCAGAAGAAATGGATGAGCTTTTAAAACTGCCTGGAACCAAAGTGCTGATGAAAAGCGGCAAACGCCTGAAAAAAGTAAGAGACAGCATTTTAAGAAGCGGACAGAATGCCGTAATGATCGAAAACTGCGGCATGCCGGAGGAAAAAATCTATGCATCGGCCCAAGAGATACCGGAAGAAGCAGGATATTATACCCTTCTGGTCGTAAAAGATAAAAAATAAGAGAAAATAAGAGTGCCTGACGCCAGGGACAAGAGAGGAGAAAACATATGGTACATTTCGTAGGAGCAGGTTCCGGTGCACCGGATCTGATCACACTGAGAGGAAAAAAATTTCTGGAAGAAGCAGACGTAGTGATCTATGCAGGCTCACTGGTCAATCCACAGCTTCTTGAATACACGAAAGAAAACTGTGAGATCTACAACAGTGCGAAGATGACACTGGAAGAAGTTCTGGATGTGATCTTTGCAGCGGAAGAAAAGGGGCTGACAACGGTACGTCTCCATACCGGAGATCCTTCTTTGTATGGTGCGATCCGGGAACAGATGGATGTTCTGGAAGAAAAAAATATTGCATTTGATTATTGCCCGGGTGTCAGCAGCTTTTGTGGTGCGGCATCCGCGCTGAACCTGGAATACACACTGCCGGATGTATCACAGAGTGTGATCATAACCCGAATGGAAGGAAGAACTCCGGTACCGGAAAAAGAGAGCATCCAGTCCTTCGCGGCCCATCAGGCAACGATGGTTGTCTTTTTAAGTACAGGCATGTTAGAAGAACTGAGCAGAAGACTGATCGAGGGTGGTTACACCGCCGATACTCCGGCAGCGATTGTATACAAAGCGACCTGGGAAGATCAGAAAACATTCGTCTGTACAGTAGGAACGCTGGCACAGACAGCAAAAGAAAACAATATTACAAAGACCGCACTGATGATCATCGGTGATGTGGTGGCTCACAGCCACTATGACCGGTCAGAACTGTATAATCCGGCATTCACCACAGAGTTTCGGGAAGCAACAAAATAAGATGAAAAAGACAGGAATCATCGCATTCACAGAACATGGCTGTGTCCTTGGAGAAAAACTTCTGAGAGATCTGCAAAAGCAGGATCAGGAGGTGTATGGCTTTGTGAAAAGTAAATATGTAGAGCTTCCTGAAAAACATCCTTTTCGGAAGGTGAAAGGAACCCTGAGAGAATGGGCAGAAGAATGGATCCCCCGACTGGACGGAATCATCTTTTTCAGTGCCACCGGGATCGCTGTGAGAACCATCGCTCCTTTCGTAGTAAGTAAGAAAACAGACCCGGCGGTTGTGGTGATCGATGAACAGGGCAGCTATGCGATCTCTCTTCTCTCCGGTCATCTCGGCGGAGCAAACGAACTGACGGAATTCGCTGCAGAAAGCATCGGAGCGCAACCCGTGATCACCACAGGGACAGACGTAAACCACACTTTTGCGGTGGATGTCTTCGCCCGGAAAAACAATCTGGTGATTTCTGATATGGAGCTGGCAAAAGAGATGGCGGCGTTGCTGATCCGGGGAAAAACTATTGCCTGGGGAGCCGGAGAAGGATTCGTCTTTCCGAAAGAACAGACCATTCCGGAACAGCTGCGATTCCGGAAGACGGAAAGCCCGGATGGGAAACAGGAACTTTATGGTTTGCAATCCCGCAAAGTGACAGAGAACAGGAAGAAGCCCTGGGAACAGAGCAGACTCGGATGCTTCATCTAGTATCCGAAAAATGTGTATCTCGGGGTGGGTTGCAGGAAAAACACACCGGAAGAAAAGATCGAAACACAGATTCAGAAGTATCTGTCAGAACATGGAATAGCTGCAGAACAGATTATCCTGGCAGCCAGCATCGATCTGAAAAAAGAAGAGCCGGGACTGCTGGCGTTCTGTGAAAATATCACCTTCCTTTTGTGACTTATCGTGGAGAAGAACTTGAAAAAGCAAAAGGTACCTTTACGCCATCTGCATTTGTCAGCAAGATCACCGGTGTGGACAATGTATGCGAACGAAGTGCCAGCCTTGCCGGCGATGGCGGAACATTTATCATGAGAAAACAGGCCGCAGAGGGAGTGACCGCTGCGTGTACAATAAAGAAATGGAGTGTGAGCTTTGAATAAATTATATGTAATCGGTATCGGACCGGGAGAATACGAACAGATGACACTGAAGGCAATTCATGCAATGGAAAAAAGTGAGGTAATTATCGGCTATACAGTATATGTAGATCTGGTAAAAGAACATTTTCCGGGGAAAGAATTCCTGACCACTCCCATGAAAAAAGAGGTGGATCGTTGTGTGATGGCTTTTGAAGAAGCAAAAAAGGGAAAAGTAGTTTCCATGATCTGCAGCGGAGATGCCGGTGTGTACGGTATGTCCGGACTGATGTATGAGGTCGGTGTCAACTATCCGGAAGTAGAACTGGAGATTATTCCCGGTGTAACAGCAGCGACCGGAGGTGCGGCAGTACTGGGTGCTCCGCTGATCCACGATTTCTGTCTGATCAGTCTGAGTGATCTGCTGACACCGTGGGAGAAGATTGAAGCACGTCTGCTGGCAGCTGCAGAGGCTGATTTTGTTGTGTGTCTGTATAACCCGTCCAGCAGGAAGCGAAGCGATTATCTGCAGAAAGCCTGTGATCTGATGATGCAGTACAAGAGCCCGGAGACTGTATGCGGTATCGTAAGCTACATCGGAAGAAACGGGGAACATTATGAAGTGATGGATCTGAAAACCCTGCGGGATACGAAGGTAGACATGTTTACGACCGTATGGGTGGGCAATTCACAGACCAAAGAGATTAACGGTAAGATGGTAACACCGAGAGGATATCGAAATGTATAAAGTTCTGCTGTTCGGCGGTACGGTGGAAGGACGCACCGTGGCCGAATATTTGAATGAAAATAAAATACCTTCCATGGTATGTGTCGCTACGGAATACGGAGAAAGTCTGTTGCCGCAGGGCGAATATCTGGAATTATCCCACGAACGTCTGGATGAAAAGCAGATGGAAGAGAGGATGTTACAGATGGAGAACGGGCTGGTCATCGATGCGACTCATCCGTATGCCCAGGTAGTGACGGAAAATATTGAGACCGCCTGCGAACGTACCGGAACTGCCTATCTGCGGGTGGTGCGTCAGGAAAGCCAGCGTCTTGAAGAAGAAGAAACCATTACATATGTAAAAAGCATCCGGGAAGCGGTGGAATATCTGGAAAAAACCAGTGGAAATATTCTGGTTACCACCGGGAGCAAAGAACTGTCTGCCTATACGGCACTGACCGATTATCAGGAAAGAATCTATGCCAGAGTGCTTTCTCTGGTGGAAGTTGTCTCTTCCTGCGCAAAACTTGGCATCGAAGGGAAACATCTGCTGTGCATGCAGGGACCTTTTTCCCGGGAAATGAATATCGCACTGATCCATCAGTTTGATATCGCATGGATGGTAAGTAAAGAATCGGGAAGAGCCGGAGGATTCCTGGAAAAATATCAGGCGGCAAAAGAAACCGGCTGCCGGATGATTGTCATCGGACGACCGAAGGAAGAACAGGGCATGGAACTGGAGAAATGTATAGAGTATCTGAACCGCCGGTTTCTCCCGAAAGAAAATGTTGCAAATGATGCAAAAATCGAAATTGTCAATACTGATACAGAAAATATAGAGAATCCCGGCAGCGGGCAGGAAAAGGTTGCGCAGGAACCTGTCATGCAGGAAGCAGCAACGCAAAATACAAAAGCGGTAACCGAAGAGGAAGAAACTGAGGATATCCTTCGGGGGCAAAAGGTATCTCTTGTGGGAATCGGTATGGGAACTGCAGATACTCTGACACAGGAAGGAAAACAAGCACTGGAGTGTGCGGATCTTCTGATCGGAGCAGCACGGATGGTGGAACATATCCGGAAACCGGGCCAGGAAGTCTGGACCGGATACAAACCGGAAGAAATCTGTGCCTATATTGCGGCCCATCCGGAGCACAGAAACGTGGCGATTGCCCTCTCAGGGGATGTCGGATTCTACAGCGGAGCCAAAAAACTCTTGGAGACACTGCACCGGGAACTGCCTATGGTACAGAAAAAAGTGTACTGTGGCATATCTTCTATGATTTATTTCTGCGCAAAACTGGAAACACCGTGGGAAGATGTTCATCCGGTCAGCCTTCATGGAAGAGAGTGCAATCTGCCCGGACTTCTGCGTATATACGGAAAGATTTTTGCTATTGTGGGAACGACAGACGGCATCGCAAAATTGTGTCAGAAGCTGCAGCGCTACGGCATGGGTGATGTGCGGGTAGAGGTGGGCGAACGGCTTTCTTACCCGGAAGAAAAGATCACCCGGGGATATGCCTGGCAGCTGACAGAACTTGAGACGGACAGTCTCAGTGTCGTGTTATTTACCAGAGAGGGAAAAGAAGCCATCGTGACACACGGGATCCCGGATGAAGCATTTATCCGGGGAAAAGTGCCGATGACGAAAGAGGAAGTGCGAGGCATCTCCCTGTCAAAATTACAGCTGACACGGCATTCGATTGTTTACGATGTGGGAGCCGGAACCGGTTCTGTATCCGTAGAGATGGCTATGCAGGCGGTAGAAGGCCGGGTATATGCGATCGAGAAAAAACCGGAGGCTGTGGAACTGTTATATAAAAACAAAGAAAAGTTCGCAGCAGATAATCTTGAGATTGTCGAAGGACTGGCACCGGAAGCCTGCGTGGATCTGCCGGTACCGACCCATGCTTTTATCGGAGGCTCCTCCGGTAACATGAAAGACATCCTTAAACTGCTGCTTTCAAAGAATCCCGGGATCCGTGTGGTGATCAACTGCATCGCTCTCGAATCCGTAGGAGAGGCCATGAACTGTCTGAATGTTCTGCCATTTGAGCAGGTGGATATCGCACAGGTGCAGGTAGCAAAAGGCAAAAAAGCGGGATCTTATCATCTGATGATGGGACAGAATCCGGTCTATGTGATTTCCTGCCGGGGAAAGGAAGAAACAAATGAATAACAAACGCAAAGTGCCGCGAATCCTTCTCGGGGCAGCCGCGAGCGGAAGCGGAAAGACACTGCTCACCTGCGGACTGCTGCAGGCATTAAAAAACAGAAACCTGCAGGTCGCTTCTTTCAAGTGTGGACCGGATTATATTGACCCGATGTTTCACAGCCGTGTGATCGGAACAAAAAGCAGGAACCTGGACAGCTTTTTTGCGAAGGAAGATACCCTGCGGTATCTTCTGGAGAAAAATGCAAGAGAATGTGAGATTTCTGTGATTGAAGGCGTGATGGGTTACTATGACGGACTTGCGGGGATCTCTCCGAAAGCCAGTGCCTATGATGTGGCAAGAATCACAAAAACACCCGCGGTGCTGATCGTAAATGCAAAGGGAATGAGTCTGTCTGCGGCAGCTTTTGTCAAGGGCTTTATGGAATACAGAGAAGACAGTCAGATCCGTGGTGTGATTCTGAATCAGATATCCCCAATGATGTATCCGCGGTTAAAGCAGATCATCGAAGAAACCCTGCCGGTGAAAGTGTACGGGTATGTTCCGGTGGTGAAGGACTGCGTGCTGGAAAGCCGTCATCTGGGTCTGGTGATGCCGGAAGAAATCGCAGATTTGCATGATAAACTGATGAAACTGGCAGAGATCCTGGAAAGATCCGTGGATATTGACGGACTTCTGGAACTGGCAGAAGGTGCAGAGAAACTTCCTGTTCAGGAACCACTGACCGGTTATCATACAAAAAGAACCGTAAGGATCGCTCTGGCGAAGGATGAAGCGTTCTGCTTTTTCTATCAGGACAATCTGGAGCTTCTGGAAGAAATGGGTGCGCAGCTGATTCCCATTTTCTCCCATTCATGATGAAAAACTTCCGAAAAATATAGACGGAATGCTTTTTCATGGCGGATATCCGGAACTGTATGCAAAAGCACTGAGTGAGAATAAAAAAATGCTTACTTCTGTCCGTGAAGCGGTACAGGCAGGTATTCCCTATATGGCAGAATGCGGTGGTTTTATGTATCTGCATCAGGAGATGGAGGACATGGAAGGACACAGCTGGCCGATGGCCGGTGTTATTTCCGGCAAATCCTGGCGTACGCCCCGGCTTACCAGATTCGGTTATATTACCCTGGAAGACGGAACCTGTTTCGGGAAGAATGTGGGAGAAATCCGGGCCCATGAATTTCATTATTTTGATTCGGATAACTGCGGGGAAAGCTATACGGCCAGGAAACCACTGAGCAGTCGGTCATGGAACTGTATACACAGTGACAGACAGGGAATGAGCGGATTTCCGCATATGTATTATTACAGCAATCTGCAGGTGCCGGAACAGTTCTTACGCACCTGTGAGGAAAGGAAGGCATAAGTATGACGTTAGAGGAAACGCTGGAGAAGATACACCCGGCAGATAAGACAGCCATGGAAGCGGCTCTGGCACACTGGAACAATATTGCCATGCCGCTTCACAGTCTGGGACGGCTGCAGGATACGGTCGTTCGTATCGCCGGTATGACAGGGAATGCCAGAGTGGACCTGAAGAAAAAAGCTCTGGTGGTCATGTGCGCCGATAATGGTGTGGTGGAAGAAGGTGTGACACAGAGCGGGCAGGAAGTGACCAAAATCGTAGCCGAAAATTTTCTGAAAGAAAAGGCCACAGCAAGTATCCTCTGTAAAAAAGCAGGTGCAGATATCTTCCCGGTGGATATCGGGATTGCCACGGACAGCACGATTCTTCAGCATAAAGTGATGTACGGAACAAAAAATATGGCGAAAGAGCCTGCCATGACAAGAGAACAGGCTGTTCAGGCACTCGAAGTCGGCATCCATATGGTGGAAGAACTCAAAGAAAAAGGGTATGGAATCATAGCAACCGGTGAGATGGGAATCGGCAATACAACGACCAGCAGTGCAGTGACTGCCGTTTTACTGGAGCAGGATCCGGCAGAGGTAACCGGACGCGGTGCAGGGCTTTCCGGTACAGGACTGAAAAAGAAGATTTCTGTGATCAGAGATGCGATTGCCTTGCATAAACCGAAGAAAGAAGATCCGATCGATGTGCTCGCGAAAGTAGGCGGACTCGATATCGCCGGTATGGCAGGGGTATTCTTAGGCGGAGCAGCCTGTCGGATTCCGGTGGTTGCCGATGGATTCATCTCCTGTGTGGCCGCATTGTGTGCGATCCGGATCTGTCCGGAAGTGAAAGATTATGTAATCACATCACACAAATCAAAAGAACCGGCAACGATGATGATCCTGGAGGCGCTGGATATTCCGGTATTTTTAGACTGTGATATGTGTCTGGGTGAGGGAACCGGAGCGGTAACGATTTATCCGATCCTTGATATGGCGCTGGCGGTATATGGAGGCATGTGCACGTTTTCCGATAATCAGATGGAAAATTATGTGCCATTGGTGTAAGAAGAGAAAATGAAGGAAATCAGAGATGTTTCATGTAGTAACAGGAGGAAGCGGCAGCGGAAAATCTGCATTTGCGGAACAGTGTATCCTGGATTGTCAGGGGAACAACAGAATCTATATTGCGACGATGTACCCGTTTGATGAAGAAAGCCACCGGAGGATCGCGAGACATCGCGCCATGCGGGCAGAGAAAAAGTTTACGACGATTGAGCGTTATACGGATCTGGAGCATCTTACGATACCGCAGGGGGCAGATGTACTGCTGGAGTGCATGTCGAATCTGACGGCAAATGAGATCTATCAGGAAGGCGGAGCCGGGGACAATACTGTGAAGGCGATCCTGAATGGAATCCACCATCTGCTGGAGCAGGCAGGAAATCTGGTGGTAGTGACGAACGAGGTCTTTTCCGACGGCATCACCTACGATCCGGAGACAGAAAAATATCTGGAAAAACTTGGTGCGATCAACTGTCAGATGGCGCAGATCGCAGATACAGTCACAGAGGTTGTCTACGGAATTCCGATTTTTCATAAAAAGACAGGCGAGGAGAGAAAAAATGAAGAAATTTTATCATAGTTTTCTGATTGCATTTTCCATGTATTCGAAGATCCCGATGCCCCAGTGTGAATGGAATGAAGAAAATATGGCATATGCCATGTGCTTTTCCCATGGATCGGTGTTGCCATCGGCGGAGTAACCTGGCTGTGGGGGACGTTCGGAACGTATCTTGGGCTTTCCTCAGCTTTTTATACCGTGATCCTGACATTGATCCCATGGTTTCTTACCGGAGGGATCCACCTGGACGGATTGTTGGATACAGCAGATGCGATGAGTTCATGGCAGGAACGTGAGCGCCGGCTGGAGATTCTGAAGGATTCTAATTCCGGAGCATTTGCGGTGATTACCTGTGCGGTTTACTTATGCTTTATTATGGTGTATACAGCCAGATCAGTGCCCGCGCCCTGGCGATGATCCCCTTTACATTTGTCTGTCCCGGACATTAAGCGGGCTGGCGATCGTGACATTTCCGAAGGCAAAAAAGACCGGATCGGTTTCTGCTATGGCACGCGGGGCGAAGGATAGGCAGGTAAAAGCCACGATGTGTGTGTATCTGCTGATACTGCTGGCCGGGATGCTGCTGGTGGACTGGAAACTGGGTCTTCTGGTTTATGGAGTAGCGATTCTGGTTTATGCCCTTTATTATCGGAATGCGATGAAGTATTTCGGAGGAACGACCGGGGACCTGGCGGGGTGCTTTTTGTCGCTGTGTGAGGTGTTTATGGCTTGCGGGGCAGTGCTTGGTGCGCTCTGGCTTTAAAAGCTGAGATTGAATAACTATGCGGTGGAGGATTTTCCCTGGGTTCCCTCTGGGATACCGCGCGGGTCTGCGCTCGGTTTGAGCCTGTAGTCTCAAACACGTGCTCGACAAGCGCTGCGGTATCCCAGAGGGAACCCAGGGAAAATCCAGGCAAAGTTATTGGGGGAGACTGAGGTGGCGGTATGGAGAGGGTTACTGGATATCCCTTAAAAATGAAGGAATATATAGATATAGTTGTTCATTGGGATGTAAAATAGATAAATAAGTATAGCAATAAGTCCTAGAGCGTGTTTGAAAAACATTTTAAGTTGTTCATTTTAACCAAATTAATATCGAGACGATGCATAAGAACCCTAGGTAAGTGAATGCTAATTTGTCATAACGTGTTGCTATCCGGCGAAATGCT
>ENA-OQHF01000034-OQHF01000034.1-human-gut-metagenome-genome-assembly--contig:-NODE-34-length-72485-cov-10.852788_pt1 | contig 72485 bp, 75 predicted proteins | sample MGYA00242559_ERZ504709 | MGnify/ENA primary metagenome ERZ504709 (study PRJEB26092, sample SAMD00036203) | human gut metagenome | host: Homo sapiens | study: EMG produced TPA metagenomics assembly of... | reverse complement strand
ATGATGAAGTCGAAAATTTATTGTCAAAGTATCAGAGAGTCTAAAATTGGAATTGAATTTATTCTCAATAGTTTTTTGCTTAATGTTAATCAGATGGAGTAGGAATGAAATAATAAATCACATTCTAAATTACTATCTGTCTCCAATAAAGTCATGCTTGTAAAATAACCGTTTCGTCGAAAAATGAACCGTTCGTAGAAAATAGTTAGCATATAGGCGGAAGATGGGATAAACTAGAAGCTTTCCTGCTCTGCTTCTAGTTTATTTTTTGGTAGGTGTGAATATGGATGAGCTACTCTTTTTGGAGGATAAGATGATTCAATATTTAGGTGAGCATAAACTTTTTTAATGAAAAATACATTATATTTATTTTATTTTGTATATTCTTAATTGAATTTAAAAATTACTTTTCTCATAAAAATAAAGAAAAATGGTATACATTGGTGATTTCGTTAATGTACTTAGGGGAGGCAATATTATTTTTAATGCCTTATGAGAATTATATTGTTGATATTATGTGTACATTATTTGGATTAGTGTTAATTTTATGCTTAATTTTGAGATACAAAAGTAGAAAAGGATAGAAATGAGTAGTATAAAAATATATGAAAATAAAACAAAGAGAAAAGGAGGTACACATATATGGATATGTGTTATGATGGAACACTGTCAACTGCTTTTGGCTTATCTAGCTGGCTTTTTACTGAAGGTGAAAAACACGGTGGAATGTATATTGGATTTGATTCAAAAAAGAAAAAATAGTTTGGGGATATGGTAGATATTAGGGGTGAAGAGTGAAAAAATTATAGTTGTGAAGATAATTGCGGATGTATCATGGCTTTGTGCTTTGCCTATAATGAGTTGATGGATTTAAAGTGTAAATGCCAAAATATTAGTTTAATTTAAAGGAGGATATTGCATGTACAACGAAAATTATTCTATAATATTCAGTAGTATGACAGGCAACACACGTAAGCTGGCTGATAAAATTCATGAAATCCTGCCAAAGGAGAGCTGTGATTATTTTGGCACGGCTGATGCGCAGGGGATAAAATCCGAATTGCTATACATTGGATTTTGGACGGACAAGGGAAACGCAGATAGTGATACATTAGATTTCTTATCTAAATTGAAAAATAAAAAGATATTTCTGTTCGGAACAGCCGGTTTTGGAGGAAGTGATGCATATTTTCAAAGGATTCTTGGCAATGTTAAAAGCACCATTGATTCAAGCAACACTATTGTAGGAGAATATATGTGTCAGGGCAAAATGCCACAGTCTGTGCGGGAGCGCTATGTGAAAATGAAAGAAAACCCGGAGCATCCGGATAATATTGATACGCTGATTGAAAATTTTGACAAGGCTTTGTCGCATCCCGATGCAGATGATATGGAGAGATTAAAAAATATAATTATTTAGCAGGAGGTATTATATATGTACAATTTCACATTCAACATTCCAACAAAAATTCATTTCGGAAAGGATACCATTTCGAGCTTATCAGAGCTTAAGGCATATGGCAGCAAGGTGCTTTTAGTGTACGGAGGCGGCTCTATAAAGAAAAACGGTCTCTACGATACCGCAATGAAGATCCTTAAGGATGCGGGGCTGACCGTGTTTGAGCTTAGCGGAGTGGAGCCAAACCCAAAGATTGAGACAGTCAGAAAGGGTGTTGAAATCTGTAAAAATGAGGGTATCGACATGGTGCTTGCAATAGGAGGCGGCAGTACAATTGATTGCTCAAAGGTTGTTGCAGCAGGTGCAAAGTATGACGGTGATGCATGGGATCTGGTGCTTGATGGTTCAGAGGTCAAGGCGGCACTTCCGATATTTGATGTGCTTACTCTTTCCGCAACAGGAACAGAGATGGATCCTTTTGCTGTTATCTCTGATATGTCTAAAAATGAAAAGTGGGGAACAGGATCGCCGTATATGGTGCCAACTATGTCAATATTAAATCCTGAATATACTTTTTCAGTATCAAAAAAACAGACTGCAGCAGGAACCGCAGATATGATGAGCCATACAATGGAGAATTATTTCTCTATGGAGAATGCTGACTGCCAGAAATTTATGGCGGAGGGATTGTTACGTACAATGATTAAAAATGGACCGGTTGCTCTCGCACAGCCTGACAACTACGAGGCCAGAGCCAACCTGATGTGGGCAGGCACACATGCAATCAACGGTGTTGTGGGCGATGGCTGTTCACCGGCATGGTGCGTACATCCTATGGAGCATGAGCTGAGCGCTTTCTATGATATTACTCACGGAGAGGGACTTGCAATACTCACACCGGCGTGGATGGAGCACATACTAAATGACGACACACTTCCGATGTTTGTGGAGTTTGCAAAAAATGTCTGGGGACTTTCCGGTGATGATGACTATGCACTTGCACACGCAGGCATTGATGCACTGAAGAAATTTTTCTTTGAGACAATGGGCATTCCGGCAAATCTAAGCGCTGTGGGAATCACAGACGACAGGAACTTTGAGGTGATGGCAAAGAAGGCCTGCGAGGGTTCAAAGGGATCGTTTGTACCGCTTAGCAAGGACGATATTGTGGAAATTTACAGAGCGGCATTCTAATAAATCGTTACTGCAAATAACCGGATTAATACCTTGATTGAAATTCTATTTGAGGTATGAGAACAAAATAAGAGTGTAGGCTATCCAATAAATAACCTGCACTCTTTTTAGTTTGATTTGGTTTTTAAATTTATTTATCTTGATACACCTAGCTTTACCATGAGAGCCTCCTGCAAAACGCGAGATACGTTGATATGGGATTTCTCAGCTTCTTGATTAAGCCAATTAGGGAGAGTGACATTTCTTCGGACGGTTTTATTGTCGACCTTGCGGCGGTATTCATCAAAATCTATATCCACAAATGAAACATGACTAATACCAGTATTGTCAAAGGGACCGTTTTTGATGTCAATATCTGAAATATCACTTGGAACCGGAATTTCCCTGCCCAGATCCTGTAATGTGATTCCGTTTGCTCCAATGGCGTCGCGAGCCATTTCTATAGCGTCTGGCAGACCGAAGCCCTCTGTTAATATATCCATATCAGGAACATTAATAAGCACGGTGTCTTTTTTGTCATTTAATTGTGTAAATATAACTGGATATACCTGTTTCATATATAATATCCTCCATAAATTAATGTATATATAATATGTGATAAATTATAAATGTTATAATCCCCATTTACGTAAAATTGCTTTTGCAAGCATTTCGTTGATCTCTTTATGCCTCGGGATCTGTTCTATATCTGAACCCCGAACATATACGTCATGATTACCGCCATGTCTTGAAAATTCAAATTCGGCAGCCTCTAGTTTCTTGATAAGCTCTCTTTGTTTCATAAATGCCTCCTCCATAATTATAATATACACATTAAGTGTGTATAAGTCAACGGCTTTTTATAACAAAATATATCTTTATGAAAAATAATATAAGCCATGTTACCACCATAGCGGTGAGAACATGGCTTATTATTATGTGCTATTATATAAATAATCGTAACTGTTCAGTACCTTCACAGTTGCGAGCCGCAAGCGCATTAGAATCAGCTGCGCTGATGGGCGCTTGCTCCTACATAATATACGTTTTCTTACGAAATATGCGGTACCGCATATTTCTGTACTGAATAGTTATAAAATAATCAATTTATAGGGAATGCAACAGACTCTATAATGAACATAATCACAAATAGAGCAAAAATCCCGAGAGATGCTCTTCTTATGCTTATTTTTAAGGATCGTCCGGGTGGAATCATAGAGGTGAACGAATTGCTTAGCAAAAATGACATGGAAATGCTCAGGACAAGTGGAGTGCAGGAGTAAGTTTAGGATATAATTTTACCACCGCTGCGGGGAGAACGGTATTCATACTGTGATGGTATAATGGTCCTACAATTTACAGAGGAGGACTTAAACCATGAAAAAAGAACTAATTTACTGGCTCTTGTACTGAGCATCACAGCAATCACTTTTACATTATTGGGATGCAGCTCGGATACAGGGCAAAAAAGAGCATAGCTGCACCGGGAAGCGCAACAGAGACCGGTGGAGGCGCAGGAGCTTAAATTCCATATATACAATGCTGAGAGCTACGATACAATAGCGGATTCAGATGCGATAACATTTATGGCAAAGAAGAACAATTAAATATTACTATTTGAATTCATATGAGGAAGATTCTAAGGAGAATCTTCCTTTTTTGATATTTAAACTAAGACGAAATATTATATAATGTGTAAATAAGCATCAGCCAAAGAACTATATTCATATGTGTATACAATATAACATTATGAAATGTAACCCCCACCAAACAAAATCCTACATAATATATAGAAGGGAGGTTTGCGGAAAATGTACACACAGGAACAGATACTTGATATGTATTTTGATCGCAACCAGCAGGCTGTCAGTGCGACCTCGCAGATGTACGGAGCGAAGCTTACCCGGTTTGCAGACACTATGGTAGCACATGAGGATGCGCTGGAATGCGTAAATGACACATACATAGCAGCATGGAACAAGATACCGCCGGAGCGCCCTATGCGTTTCCTTTCCTGGCTTTACAGGGTATGCCGCAATATCGTCTGCGACAGGATTGACTGGAATAATGCTTCAAAGAGAAATTTCAACATGAACTGTATGCTTGATGAGCTTGAGGAGTGCCTTGCAGACAGCAATGCAAAATACGAGGGCGAGCTGTCGGACATTGGAAGGTGTTTATCGGATTTTCTGAACGGACTGGAGACGGAAAAGAGAGTGCTTTTTGTGAGACGCTACTGGTATGGCATGACGATTGATGAGCTGGCAGATATGAGCGGCAGGAGCAAAAGCAGCGTAAAGACCACACTGTTTCGGATAAGGGCAGAGCTAAAAAAATATCTGGATGAGGAGGGCGTATATCTATGACGAAAAAGGATTTATTTGATGGTTTAAATTATATCGATGATCAGATAATCGAAGAGGCGCAGCCGACAGGAGAATCGACAGGAGAATCGGCCGGGTACAGAGATGATATTTATGTAAAAAATCATGAAACCCATCCCGGCGGAAAAGAAGACAAAAACAGGAAAAAGCACAAGAAATTTGCACGGGCAGCAAAAGCGCTTGCCACAGTGGCGGCAGTCCTTGTTGTTGCAGTCTTAGGCACGGAGGTCGTGAGGCTTAATAACCGTATAGATGAGCTGGAAACCAAAACTGCAAATGTGATTTCACAGAATAATGCGCAGAATAATGTCTATGCAGGGATAAAGAGTGGTGCAAAGCTTGGGGATTATGAAGCTGCCTCAGATTATGGAAAATTGTATGATGTGGTAAAAAAAGCAGAGGCTTCCATAAGGGATACCGCATTTGGAGAACTGTTGGAGAGTGCAGACGCAACAGGCAATATGTCTGATGCATCGTCTACAAATAAACAGGAGTCTAAACAGGAGTCGGCAGCCAATACAGAGTATTCAACAACCAACGTGATGACAGAGGGCGTTGATGAGAGTGATGTGGTAAAGACGGACGGAAAATACATTTACATGGTCGAGGATGGTCAGATATCCATTACGGATATTTCAAATGGAAAGCCTGGGGAAGAGACGCTGTTTCGTCCTGATTTTGAGGTACCGTCAGATACTGTAGAGGAGCTTTATATCAGTGACGGAAAAATGCTTATTATATCAAACCACGCAGGCGATAAGGATGAGACTATATGCTATAGCTATGATATAGCTGACCCAACGAAACCGGTGCTTATAGGTAAAGCGCGTCAGGATGGATTTTACAATACATCGCGCAAAATCGGCAATACGGTATATGTTTTTTCAGACACATATATAAAGATCTCCGATATGAATAAAAATGTGGCGCTGCAGGAGGATAATCTGGAGAAATGGGTGCCTCAGGTAAATGGCAAAGTGATAAGCTATGACTGCTTCTATATAGGAGAGGATACATACTCAGGCACAGTTATTTCGAGCTTTGATGTGGATAAACCTGATAAGACGATAGATGCAAAATGCATTATGAATAATAGCGGCGAGGTATACGTTTCTGGCAATGCTATGTATCTGTATCATTCTGATTGGAGTGCAAGCCGTGAGCTTACCAAAATCAGCAAAATTTCGTTTGAGGATGGAGTGATGAAGACCGGGGAGACAACCTCAGTGAATGGTTATCTTAACGATAAATTTGCAATAAATGAGCAGGGAGGGTATCTGTATGTGCTTCCAACCTCAAATACCGGCAGTCAGCCTGTCAATTCGCTTCATGTGCTGGATAAGGATATGAATGAGGTCGGTGTGATAAACGAGATTGCACGCGGGGAGAGTATATACGCAGCCCGCTTTGTTGGGAAATACGTATATTTCATCACATACAGGCAGACGGATCCTCTTTTTGTGGCAGACATATCTAATCCGACAGCGCCAAAGCTTCTCGGAGAGCTTGAGGTGAGTGGATTCTCTGAGTATCTGCATATGTGGGATGATACGCACGTACTTGGAATAGGCTATGGTGATTCGCAGCAGAGTAAGATAAAGCTTACTATGTTTGATGTGAGTGATCCGACAAAGCCGGTTGAGGTGAACCAGAAGCTTATCGACAGTTCTGAGAGCTGGAGTAATGAGTTTGTATACAACTACAAGGCTATTCTTGCTGACCCGGAGAAAAATCTGATAGGATTTACTGCGAATGACTACTATCTGTTTTCGTATGACAGTGAAAACGGCTTTAGTCTTTTGGAGCAGCAGGCACTGACCTATAAAAACACAGAAGGCTACAGAGGCATTTACAAGGATAATGATTTCTATGTGGCAGGAAACGGAGAGATAAAGCATTTTAAGCTGGCAGAATAACGTAAATAATAGTGTTACGCAATAAGATATAAAGACAGGCGGCGAATACCCAAAGAGGGTGTTTGCTGCCTTTTTTGTATAATTTTATATACAAACGAAATGTAACAGCATATTTAAGTATGCAACTCAAGGCAGTCGGTGATATAATATCTCTGATTTTGTCAAATAAGACGGATTACTAAGGTTACCGGAGACAATGGCAAACGGTAACCTTAAATAGATTTAATAACACGGAGGAACTATTATAATGAATACAGCCTCAAAGACAAGACATGTCTTTATTTTGTTTTTGGCAGATATAGTCTGGGGAATAGCCTTTGTAGCGCAGTCAAAGGGAGGGGATGCAGTTGGAGCATTTTCATTCAACGGCATCCGCTTCCTTATTGGTGCGCTCTGCCTTCTGCCGGTCATAAAAATACTGGATAAGAAAGAGCTGACGGTAAACAGACCTGAAAGCAAAAAGCAAAAGAAAGAGCTTTGGATAGCCGGAAGCTGCTGTGGAATAGCACTTTTCTTTGCGAGCAACCTGCAGCAGCTTGGAATCAGCATGGGCGCAGAATCCGGCAAGGCAGGATTTCTTACAGCTACATATATACTTATGGTGCCTATACTTGGGATTTTCCTCAAAAGAAAATGCGGAGTCAAAATATGGATAGGTGTATTTATTGCACTGATAGGCATGTATTTTCTGTGCATGAATGGGACATTTTCACTTAGCGGCTCGGATTTGCTCCTGTTGGCAGGGGCATTGTGCTTTGCGATACAGATACTTGTGATTGACCATTTCGTATCACATGTAGATGCGGTCAGACTTTCATGCATTGAGTTTTTTGTCACCGGGCTTGGCTCATGTATAGTGATGATTTTTACTGATATGGGACTGTCTGCCGGCGGTATAGCGCAGTGGACACAGTCGCTTTGCACATGGGATGCATGGATTCCGATTCTCTATGCCGGTATTTTCTCAAGCGGAGTGGGCTATACGCTGCAGATTGTCGGACAAAAGGGCTTAAACCCGGCGGTGGCATCGGTGGCGATGAGCCTTGAATCGGTGGTTTCTGTGATTGCAGGATGGATTCTGCTGGGCCAGATGCTAGGTGGCAGAGAAATTTTTGGATGTGTGCTCATGTTTATTGCGATAATTATTGCACAGCTTCCGGATAGGGAGTATACTAAATAGGTTACAGTATAAAATGAAATGTGATTATTCAGAATCACTGAGAACAAAAAAGCACAAGTATAGTGCGGCTTTGCGAATGTACGTGGGATGAATAGTTACAACGAGACAGGGATTGGATATGAGAAATAATAGCAGAAAAAATTACAGACGCCGCAGACGAAATACAGGAGCTTCACAGATTAAGCTTGTAGGAATAGTGGCTGTGATAGTCGTTATAGCGATTATAATGGTTATATCGTGCTTTAATAAAACAAAAAAAGACAGTACTAAGGCAAAAGACACAGGAACGGCCACAGAAAATGTGACCGGTGTGACTGAGCAGGTAAGTGAGACAGAGGAAGTAAAGGAGCTTTTTGCACCAAAGGAGTCTGATGCTACAGCAGCAATCGGAGATGAGCTTGAGAGCTCTTATGCAGTAGTGATTGATGAGCAGGACGGCACAGTTGTTGCGGGAAAAAATGCTCATGAGAAAATGTATCCGGCTTCTATGACAAAGGTTATGACGGTGCTTGTAGCAGCAGAGCAGGCTGAGAAAAATGCAATTGCTGCAGCGGAGAATGAAAACACCGAAATAGACAGGCAGGCTGTGATAGAAAACAAGCTCAACGAGGTTGTTACAATTACAAGAGAAGCCACAGATTACTCATATGTGCATGATTGCAGCACAACAGGCTTTTTAGACGGTGAGCAGGTGCCGCTTCGCGATGTGTTTAACGGAACCATTCTGCCATCAGGTGGAGAATCGGCATATCAGCTTGCGCTTTACACAGCAGGCTCAATGGAGGCCTTTGTTGATATGATGAACCAGAAGGCAGCAGAGCTTGGTATAGGCCAGAGTACACATTTTGCAAACCCTGTCGGTATATATGATGAGAACAATTACAGCACAGCCTATGATATGGCGGTCATCATGCAGGCAGCGATGCAGGACGATATTTGTAAAACAGTACTTTCAAATCATACATACAGCACGGCTGCAACACCGCAGCATCCGGAGAATCTGAACATATCGAATCTGTTTTTGCGTCGAATAGAGGATAAGATGACAAGTGGCGAGGTAATCGGTGCAAAGACAGGCTTTGTAAATCAGTCCGGCAACTGCGCGGTCAGCTATGAGAAGGCAGCAAGCGGAAAGACATATATATGTGTGACAGCAGGCGCTTCAAGCGGATGGCACTGCATAGATAATCATGTGTATTTATATAATACATACGGCAAGTAGTCAGCATAGCTGATTTTAAGGAGCACGGATATGGCGGGAAATCAAGGTAATTCCAGAAAAAAGACCACGCATAATGAGAAAAAATACAAAAATGCCACCGAACAGCCGAGGGTAAAGGAGAAAAGCAGCCGGTCAAAAAGCGGTAACGTATGTCCGTATGCGAAGAAATGTGGTGGCTGCGACTATCAGGGCGTAGAATATAAGGAACAGCTAAAAAACAAGCAGGCATACATGAAAAAGCTGCTAAAGCCTTTTTGCTTCGTGGAGCCGATTGTCGGCATGAAAAATCCACTCCATTATCGTCACAAGGTTCATGCAGCCTTTGACTGCACGAGGCGCGGTCAGATTGTGGCGGGAGCTTACAGGAAGAACACACATGATGTGGTGGATATCGAAAGCTGCATGATAGAGGAGCAGGAGTCGGATGAGATAATAAGGGATATAAAAGATATGCTCCGCTCATTCAGGATAAAAACCTATGATGAGGATACCGGCTATGGGCTTCTCAGACATGTGCTTGTAAGAAAGGGTTATGCAACAGGGCAGATAATGGTAGTGCTTGTCCTGGCATCGCCGATACTTCCATCGAAGAACAATTTCGTAAAAGCACTTAGGAAAAAGCATCCCAATATCACGACAGTGGTGCTCAACGTGAATGATAAAAAGACAAGCATGGTGCTCGGAGACAGAAACATCACACTTTATGGCAAGGGCTTCATAGAGGATAAGCTGTGCGGCTGTACCTTCCGCATCTCACCAGGCTCGTTTTATCAGGTGAATCCGGTACAGACGGAGCTTTTATACGAAAAAGCCATTCATGAGGCACACTTCACCGGCAAGGAGCGTGTAATCGATGCATACTGCGGCACCGGAACCATAGGCATCATAGCAGCGAAAAATGCAGGTGAAGTCATCGGGGTCGAGCTAAACCGTGATGCAATCCGCGATGCAGTCACCAATGCAAAGCGAAACGACATCAGAAACATCCGCTTCTACAATGACGATGCCGGAAAATTCATGGTCGAGATGGCACAAAAGGGTGAGAAAGCGGATGTTGTCATAATGGATCCTCCAAGAACCGGCAGCGACGAGGCATTTTTATCATCGGTTGTTAAGCTGTCGCCGGAGAGAGTGGTGTATGTGTCATGTGGTCCGGAAACACTGGCGAGGGATTTAAAGTATCTTACAAAGCACGGATATACAGTGAAGCGTGCAACACCATATGACTGCTTTCCATATACAGAGCACATAGAGACTGTGGTGTTACTTTGCAGGTAAATGGACGATAATAGTATTCCAATTCGCCGTCAAATGGTGTAGAATAAAAACTACTTTCCATGTATACTTATGAATGATTACAGCCCATATACGGAGGATAAATATGAGGACGCTATATACATTTGACAAACACAACTATTCCGATGATATGGAGGTATTTGAGCGCTTCGCGGTGCGCGCGGTTATTATCAGAGACGGAAAGCTTGCCATGCAGCAGGCCGGTGAGGGCTACTACAAGATATTGGGCGGTGGCATCGATGCAGGCGAGACCAACGAGGTTGCGCTGGCACGTGAGGTGCGCGAGGAGGCAGGGCTTCTTGTCGTGCCGGAAAGCATCAGGGAGTGCGGCAAGGTCATAGAAAAGAGACGCGATATATTTGAGGCTGACAAGATATATTACTGTCACACCTATGTGTATTTCTGTGATGTGAAGGACGAGCATGTAGCCGCACAGATGACAGACAGTGAGATAAGGCTTGAGTATCATCTGTCATGGGCTACGCCGGATGAGATAATAAAGGCCAACAGCGCCTTTCTTGATAAAGAATGGATAGCAAGAGACACTAAGATTGTTGAGTTGATAAAAGAAATGTGTTAAAATAATGCCTGGATGTAAATCCGGGCATTTAATATAAGGAGAAGCAGTATAAATGGATAAAAATAAAATCAAAAATAAATTAAAGAATGATCCGGCCTTCACTCTTGAGGTGCAAAACCCGGAGGTTGAGGCGCTGATGACACAGTATTCAAGCGACAAAAAGGCGGAGACGCTCAATAAGCTCATTGAAAAATGCACTAAGAGCAGATTCCTGGTACCTGCAAATGTCGGAGAGAACAACAAGCCGATTCCGCTATTTATTAAAAACGGTGAGGGAGAGGCTTTCATGCCGCTTTATACCTCAAAGGCACAGCTTTCTAAGGATCATCCGTCACCATGCATTGTAAATATGCCGTTTCTTGCAGTCAACAACATGGTGGCAAATAAAGAGTCAAAGATTAATGGTATCGCATTCAACCCGTTCACTCACAATCTGATTTTCAAAAAGCCTCTTGTAGAAAAGATTGAGGCAGTGGAAAAGGCCAGAAGAGAGGGACATCCTACATCACCGACAAAGGGCAAGACTGTACAGATGACAGCAGAGCAGTATGTCATCTTTGAGCGTATGCAGTATGAGCATATTTTCCTGCCGGCAAAGATGTTTGAGGGTGGAAAAGAGTTCATGGACCGACTAGCCGATGAGAAGGAAAAGCTAATAGATGAGCTGTACGAGGAGGCATATCAGCAGAAGCGTATGTATCCATATATGGAGGAGGATTTCTCTGTTATGTCTATGCAGATTTCTGATACGCTCAATGTCACCAGAGTTGATTTCCCGACAAGAGATATGGCTCCAAACTGCGCAATCCGTGCTTATCTCGTGTGGGATGATGCTGCGTCACAGGGCAGATATTTTGTAATTGATGCGAAGGCCGATAAAACTACTGAGCTGGTTGAGATTACAGAGGATTACAAGCGTCTTGGATATGGAGCTGCACCGGTTGAGGGTGCTGAGCTTCAGACTGTTCTTGACCTGGTTAAGAAAAGTGCAGAGGAACAGAATTAGAAAAGTAATGCAGGGCAGGATATATAAAGGAGGTCGTGTATGAAGGAGTTTTTAGGCAGAATCAAGGCTGATTTTCTATTGTCATCAGTGCTTTGCATAGCGCTGGGACTGGTGTTTATCATATGGAGAGCTTCGGTGCTCACGATTGTGGCCAATGTGCTTGCGGTAGTGCTTATCATCATCGGAGTGGTCTATATGTGCAGCTATTTTTTGAATATAGTTACGAATGGTTTTTCAGCGATGCTGGGGCTTGTGGTTTTGGCAGTGGGCATATGGTTTCTGGTGCAGCCAAAGGTTGTTGTGAGCCTGATACCTATAGTAATTGGTCTGGTGCTCATTTTTCACAGCATCAGGAGCATTATTGAGGCAGTGGATGCCAGAAAATACGGTTACGGAGGCTGGAGTGTCGGCCTGATTTTTTCAATAATCAGTCTGATTTTTGGAATAATCTGCGTGACAAATGCATTTGATGTAATGAAGACAGCCACTGTTGTTGTCGGTATCATACTGATTTTCAACGGAGTGTCCAATATCTGGATTACAAGCCGTGCCACAAAGGCTGAGAGCGCCTACAACAAGCAAAAGGAGTTTGAGGCAACGTTTGTCGAGGACAGAAAAGAGGACAATTAAGCAGTAACAGAAAGGCGACAGAATGCGTCGGATGGAGTTTAAGATGGAGAGACCCGGACTTACCAAGGTCGGTGACCATCTGAAGGTAACAGAGAGCAAGCTTCCGACTTCATATTATTATACGATAGAGCATGCGATTGCCATGTCGGGAAACTACGTGGTCAGCGAGAGGCTCAAAAGCCGCGAGGGCGATGTCGTGGATGTGAGGGAGACTGAGAAGGGCTACTTTGTCACGATGGAGTTTGATGAGTAATGACACAGCAAGGTAAGAATGCAATAGATATGGTGCTCGCTGAGAGCCTTATAGAGCTTTCGGCGAAAAAGCCAATCGATAAGATTACAATTAAAGAGATAACGGACAAGGCCGGAGTTATCCGCCCTACGTTTTACAATCATTTTCAGGACAAGTACGAGCTGATAGAGTGGATTATCAAAACCGAGTTGCTTGAGCCCATCAAGCCGCTGCTCAATGCCGGAATGATTTTTGAAGCGATTGTGCTGATGCTCAATAATATCTCGACAAACAGTGTTTTTTACAAGAAAGCACTAAAGCTGGAGGGTGCAGTGACGTTTAATCAGATTGCCATGAAGTGCGTCTGCGAGATGTTTATGAATATCATAAGCGAAAAGAGCACAGGAAAGAAATCCAAATACCGCTGGCTCACACCGGAGGTGATTTCTACATATTATGCGCAGTCGTTGTGCTTTATCACAGAGGGCTGGATAGCCCAGGGCATGGATGATATTGAGCCGAAGGAGATGGCTGAGGCATACATGTATCTGATTACGCGCTCGATGGATGATATACTAAGTGAGCTGTAGAGGTCAATTGCCATGGGAAAATGACGGCTTAAGCAAGCTCATAAAGCAGAATCATAAAGAGACACCATAAAGAGGCTTGCGTTCATATAAATATGAAAATGCTGTGAAAAAGTGTCAGAAATCAAATACAATATCATATATGTGTCATATCGGATATACAAATTGATGGATTTGTATATCTCACATGACAAATCGAAGAGATTGAATATTTATTTATTCGGTCTTTTTTTTTATACTTCAATACGAAAAAAAGAAAGAGTGGTGAATCTAATGATTAAATTTGGAAAAGGAGTCGTAAAATATCGTGTGCTGATACTGATAGTTGCATTTGCACTGCTTATACCGTCGGGCATCAGCTTTATCAACACGAGAATCAACTTTGATATCCTTTCTTATCTGCCAAGCCAGATAGAGACTATGAAGGGTCAGGATATCATGGTAGATGAGTTTGGAACCGGAGCGTTGTCTTTTGTGATCTTGGAGGATATGAAGGATCAGGACATAGAGACTCTGGCTGATGACATTGAGGACCTTGAGGGTGTTAAGGATGTCATCTGGTACGGAACAATCGCTGATTCCACATTGCCAAGAGAGGCAATTCCGGATGAGGTGTACGACGCATTTAACAACAAGGATGCAAACAGCCAGCTCATGCTCGTCACCTACAGTGACACAATGGGTTCGGATGAGACAATGGAAGCCGTCAACAAGATGGATAAGATGGTGAAAAACCACTGCTTCGTAGCAGGAATGGCAGCGGTCAACGCAGATACAAAGACACTTGTTATGCAGCAGGCTCCTATATATGTCATCATAGCAGCATTGCTTTCAATGCTCGTCATGGGAATTACAATGGATTCAATAATTGTTCCGATGTTATTCCTCCTAAGCATAGGAATGGCTATTATCTATAACCTGGGAACAAACTTTATACAGGGACAGATTTCATACCTGACACTGGCACTGACAGCAGTATTGCAGCTCGCCGTAACAATGGATTATTCGATTTTCCTGTGGCACAGCTATCAGGAGCAGATAGACAGATATGACGGAGACAAGAAGCGAGCCATGGCACATGCCATTTCCCACACAATTGTCTCAGTAACAGGAAGCTCAATCACAACAATCGCAGGCTTCGTAGCCCTCTGCTTCATGAGCTTTACACTTGGACTTGACCTGGGAATCGTAATGGCAAAGGGCGTTGTATTCGGAGTTATCGGATGTGTAACTATCCTTCCTGCACTGATTCTTGCATGTGATAAGGCAATCGAGAAGACAAAGCACAAGATTCTTATGCCGGATGTTTCCAGGATTGCAAGCTGGGTAACAAATCATTATAAGATACTTGCAGTGATTTTCATCGTAGTGCTCATCCCGGCAATATACGGATACACTCATGATCAGGTCTACTATGACCTTGCAGGAACCATGCCTGACAGTGCATACAGTAAGCAGGCCAATGAAAGACTCGACAAGGAGTATGCTATGGGTGCCACACATATCATTATCGCACCGAGCGATATGTCAAAGGCAGACAGCATAAGCATGATAGATGATATCAAGAAGGTCGATGGAGTAAAGCTTGCAGTATCACTTGACTCAATACTTGGACCTACAATACCGGATGATATGGTGCCGGATGAGGCAAAGGAGATATTCAAAAACGGTGATTACCAGATGATGCTTGTTTCATCAAAATATGCGACAGCATCTGATGAGGTAAATAACCAGATTACAGAGATTAAAAAGATAGTAAAGAATTACAGCGAGGACGCAATGCTTATCGGTGAGGCACCTTGTACAAAGGATCTTATCACTATCACAGATACAGACTTCAAGCGTGTAAGTGCAGTATCAATCGTATTGATATTCCTTATCATCCTCGTAGTATTCAAATCGGTATCGCTTCCAATCATACTTGTAGCGGTCATCGAGTTTGCAATCTTTGTAAACATGGGAATTCCGGGATTTACAGGAACGAAGCTTCCGTTTATCGCGAGCATCGTAATCGGAACCATACAGCTTGGTGCAACGGTTGACTATGCGATACTTATGACCACAAAGTACAGAAAGAACAGATACACCGGAATGGACAAAAAGCCTGCAATCACAAAGGCACTTGCAGATTCGACAAACTCAGTTATCGTCAGTGCACTCTGCTTCTTCGCCGCAACCTTTGGTGTAGGACTTTATTCAAACATTGATATGATCAGTTCTATCTGTATACTGCTTGCACGAGGCGCAATCATCAGTATGTTTGTAGTAGTATTTATACTTCCGTCAATGTTTATGATTTTTGACAAAGTAATATGTGCCACAAGCGCAGGCTTTAAAAACAAGAACCTGACAGCTTAGTAATCTGATTAATCATAAATGAGGGATAAAATACTTTTTGGCCCTCATAACATAAAAATATGACCTCAAAAACAAAATCGGGAGGAATAAGACATGAAATTACCAGAATTGAAAGAAAAGTTAAAAAGTAAATATATTGTCCGTGTTGTAGCCGGAGTCCTCACTATAGCACTTGTAGGTACAGGAATCGGAGCAACAGCAGTTTTTGCAGAGAAGAACAGCACCGCAGTCACAGCCGAGGCAGACAGCACAACAGGAAGCAGCAAGGATGCTGATGACATAGCAGATAAGCTCATGGACAGCGTATCATTAAAGGATAACGACGCAGACAAGGACGAGAGCGTATATCTCATTTCAGATGCAAACGGCAACGTAAACAAAACAATCGTAGTAGATCACCTTAAAAATAAAGACAAAAAGGATACCTTGGAGGATGCTTCAAACCTTTCAGATATCGAGAACGTAAAGGGCAAGGAAAAATTCACACAAAGCGGTGATAAGCTCACATGGCAGGCCGGTGGCAAGGACATTTACTACCAGGGCACAGCAACAGAGGAACCGCCTGTAACACAGAAGGTTACATATTACCTCGATGGAAAAGAAATCTCACCTGAGGATCTTGCAGGAAAATCAGGAAAGGTCAAAATCCGTTTTGACTACACAAATACCACATCATACACAGAGACAGTAAACGGCGAGAAGCAGACAGTTTCCGTACCATTTGCAGCAATAACAGGACTTGTACTCGGTGATGGCTTCGAGAATATCGAAGTGACAAACGGCAAGGCTGAGGTAAGCAACTCATCAAGCGTAGTGCTCGGCTATGCACTTCCGGGCTTAAAGGACAGCTTAGGAATCAAGGACGGAGATCTTGATGGCGATGTAAATATCCCTGAATACATGGAAATGACAGCAGATGTGGAGAATTTCTCAATGCCTGCAGCCATGACCTTCGTGGTAAACGCATCTGATTATGTAAGCACAGACGGAATTGACACATCAGACCTCGATGACATGATAAATGACTTAAAGGATGCTTCAACACAGCTTCAGGATGGCTCAAAGACACTGGCAGAGGGTACTGACACACTTGCTGACGGACTTTCAACATTGCAGAGCAATCTCGGCACATTCGCATCAGGAGTTGGCACACTGCAGAGTGGACTTAAGACATATACTGATGGTGTAAGTACATTAAGTGGTGGACTGAATACACTTGGAAACAGTACAGGAGCCCTTGTGTCAGGAGCAGATAAGCTTAATAGTGGAGCAGGTCAGCTTGCAAGTGGAAGTGCAACACTTAAGGATGGTTTGAAGACTTATACGGATGGAGCAAGTCAGTTAAATACAGGCTTGAACCAGCTTAATGACAACACAGGAAGTCTTGCAACAGGTGTGACCAGTCTTAATGATGGGGCAAAAACGCTTTCGGATGGTATTAATGCTGCAAACAAGGGCGCAGCAGGAGTATCTGCAGGTGCAGCACAGCTAAAGACAAGTATTGATACGGCAAAAACAGGAGCTGATTCTCTTGCAGCAGGAGCAAAGCAGGTTGATGAAGGAGTTGGTCAGTTGACACAATCTTTATCAGATATGCCTGAAACAATCAAAACCAATATAAATAAATCTCTGGAACCACTGAATGAATTAAATGTCGGAACATTATTTAAAACTCTTGGATATATTGATACAGATAAGATTACAGCAGACAATGTATCAGCAGCAGCGGATGCAGCAGTAAACAATGCAGGAGATATAATAGATGCTTTGACTAATATGCAGAATCAGAATCCATCTGCAACTTATAATCAGATACTTGTTGGTCTGTCTCAGGGAAAAGGTGCTGTATCAGTATATTCTGCCGTGAACCAAAGTGTAACAGACAGTGCTTACACAGTGCAAGCTTTAAAGGATGGCTCAGCAAAGGTATCAGATGGTGCGTCATCATTAGATGCTGGTTTAGGACGGTTGTCAGATGGAGCATCTGAGTTGTCAAGCGGAGCTTCTGATTTAGCAAAAGGAACTACACAGCTTGCAACAGGAGCTACAGAGCTTCAGACAGGCACACAAAGTCTTGCAGATAAATTACCAGAGCTGACAAAAGGAATCACCAGTCTTGTAAATGGTTCAAACGAGTTAGTTAAAAACAACGATACATTAAATGCCGGAGCAACAGCACTCAATGCCGGAGCAAGCCAGCTTTCAGCCGGAACACAATCACTCATGAACTCAGTGCCAACTCTCACAAGTGGTATCAAGAAGCTTGTAGACGGTTCAAACACACTTGTAGCAAACAATGCACAGCTCAACAGCGGAGCCTCACAGCTTGCAGATGGAACAAATCAGATAGTTTCAGGTGTTGACCAGCTCACAACAGGCTCAAAGACACTTTCAGAGGGTGCACACACACTTGCAGATGGTATGGTACAGTTCAATGAGGAGGGAATCAACAAGATTCTCGACGCATACAACGGTGACTTAAAGCCATTCACCGACAAGCTTCAGGCAGTAATTGACGCAGGTGAGGAATATCAGACATACTCAGCAATTGCTGATGGACAGACGGGCAGCGTTAAGTTCATATATAAATTAGCTTCAATAGATGCTAAGGCAGATAGCGACAAATAATTAATTAAAGGATGTTTAAACATAAGGGGAGGCAAAAATGGGCTGGATAGAATATCTGTTAATAGTGGCGGGAAGCTCACTGGAGATTTTCGTTGCGATGGAATGTCAGGGATCCCTGATCCAGAAAGTAAATAAGAAACAGCTTACAGCCATTTGCTTCATAGTTGCAGTTTGCCAGTTGTTAGCAATGTACATCGGGTATTTCCTGTCAAGCTTTCTTAATGGGAAATACTCGGTGAAGGATGAAGCACTTTTAGGAGAGATAATTTCTATCGGAATATTGATAGGACTGGGGATCAGGCTTATAGGAAAGGCTATAAGAAACGAAAGGATTGAGGAGCATTGTCAGGCACAGCTTGACATGAAAAGAGTGCTAAGGATAGCAGGAATCACCGCATTTTATACGGTTCTTGCAGGAATAGCATTTGGCTTTCTTGGTACCGGACTTTTCACCATTATGATAATGGTGGCGCTGCTCACTGTTATCTGTATAGTGGCAGGCATTTACACAGGATATCACTTCGGTTTTGAGCAGAAGACAAAGGTATATATCGTGGGTGCAATACTCTTTTGGGCGGCTGGAATTGATGTGATAGTAAGGCTTGTAAGTGCAACATAATGCATAGGGCTCTGTTCGTAAGGACAGGGCTTTTTTGCTGCCCATTGCAGTATGAAATACTTCGCTTGCAATGTCAAAGTAAATGCTATAGAATATTTTCATACTTAATAACACGCAAATGAGGAGATTTAAAGTTATGAAACAGAAATTGAGAAACCTTTCGGCACCGGCAAATATAATATTTGCCATTCTTGTAGTTTTTATTTTCATTGCACCATTGCAGTGGAGCGGAAAAGTTCTGGGACTGATTCCGGGCATGGAAGAGGCGGATGACTATCTGCTGCAGGCTATTGTGGAGACCGTTATTTTAGTTATTTTTCTTGGCATCACATATTTATTTGGGCTGTGGGATATCTTTAAGGAAAATGCAGCAGGATGGACAAGAAGCTTATACACAGGTGGTTTTTTTCATAGTTTATTGTCTGTATGCTGTTGTTTCAGGTATTTATATGTGCTTTTTGAGCGAGCATGGTGATGTGAAGGCATTTTACAACATACTCTTTTTCTTTATTGCGGTCTGCCTTGTAGGGCTCGTTGAGGAGCTGGTGTTTAGAGGCGTAGTGTTCAATCTGCTGCTGAGAGCTTTTCCAAAGACGAAAGGTGGAATCACAGGAGCCGTAGTTTTGGGAGGCGTACTGTTTGGATTGATGCATTTTTCCAATATGGGCGCAGGGGTTAAGTTCAGCAGTTGTCTGATACAGGTTATTTCAGCAGGTCTCATGGGCGTGCTGTTTTGCATGATATACGCTTCTACACGCAATTTCTGGATGCTTGCCATTTTCCATACTGTTGTAGATATGGGAGGACTTTTATCATCGGGAATATTTGAGGGAGGCGGAGTGGCCGACAGGATTAATGAGTTTTCGGCAATGAACTGTATCGCGTTTATCGTGCTCGGTATTCCTATGCTTGTTATGCTGCGTAAATCAAGGCGTATCCGTCTTGAGATGCTCTACAATAATGAGACTATCATAGATGACGAGAGGGAGGGCGCTAAGCTTGCAGTTGTTTCACTGGTGCTTGGTATTTGCAGTATTATTTTCTCGTTTTTTGGATATCTGATGGGACTTGGAATTGTCGGCATGCTTGCTTCCAAAATGTCAAAAAGGGCAAAGCAGTATAACAATGTAATAGCAACTGCCGGTATGATTACATCGATAATAGGCTTTGTACTGTCGGTCATCTGCACGATTGGCATGGTGGTGCTGTTTGCAAGCGGCATGTACGACAGGCTTGTTAATATGTCGATGCTGCAATAATACGAAGCAGACCTTTGAATGTGGCATAAAGTCTACATTCAAGGGTCATTTTTTAAGGAGAAATCATGAATATTTTACTGACAGCAATAAATGCAAAATACATACATTCAAACCTCGCAGTTTACTCACTGCGCGCCTGTGCCGGGGAGTACAGGGATGCTGTGGAGCTTGCGGAATACACGATAAACAATCAAAAGGATTACATTCTTGAGGAGCTTTACAAGAGAAAGCCCGACGTACTTTGTTTTTCGTGCTATATATGGAATATTGATTATGTGACTGATATTGTACGCGAGTATAAAAAGCTTTGTCCGTCAGTGCCGATATGGGTTGGAGGCCCTGAGGTGTCTTACGAGGTGGAGGCATTTCTGCGGGAAAATCCATACATAGACGGTGTGATGATTGGCGAGGGAGAGGATACCTTTAGAGAGCTGTGCGGTTACTATGCGCATAAAAGAAAGCTGAGTGATATTGCAGGCATTGCCTTCAGAAAAAACAGCACAGGTAATAGTACAAGTGTGAATAACATGGGAGACAATAAAGCCGGTGAAATAGTATTCACAAGTCCACGCCCAATCAAAAACATGAGTGAAATCCCATTCTGCTATGATACTCTCGATGATTTTTCAAACCGCATCATCTACTACGAGAGCAGCAGGGGATGCCCGTTTTCGTGCAGCTATTGTCTGTCATCGGTGGATAAGACACTGCGTTTCAGGGATACCGAGATTGTCAAAAGGGAGCTTAAGTTTTTCATAGACCAGAAGGTGCCACAGATTAAGTTTGTGGACAGGACCTTCAACTGCAATCATGCTCATGCCATGGAGCTGTGGCGCTTTATAAAGGCGAATGACAATGGTGTGACAAACTTTCACTTTGAGATATCGGCGGATCTGCTGAATCAGGAGGAACTTGAGCTGATTTCTGATATGAGGCCGGGGCTTATACAGCTTGAAATCGGTGTGCAATCCACTAATGAGGTCACGATTAAGGAGATTCACAGGACTATGAAGCTTGAGAGGCTTAAGGAGGTTGTGAAGCTCATTCAAAGCGGCAACAATATCCATGAGCATCTGGATCTGATTGCAGGGCTGCCATACGAGGACTATGACAGCTTTGGGCGTTCCTTTGATGAGATTTATGAGCTTAAGCCAAACCAGCTGCAGCTTGGGTTCTTAAAGGTACTCAAGGGTTCGTACATGTTTGAGCATGCCGCGGAATATGGTATTGTCTACCATGACAAGCCGCCGTATGAGGTCATGTCCACAAAATGGCTTTCGTTTGATGATGTGATAAAGATTAAGCGTGTCGAGGATATGCTTGAGGTGTATTACAACAGCGGACAGTTTGAGATTACGATGAAGCTCATGGAGTGTATCTTTGACAGTGCGTTTGAGTTTTTTCAGGAGCTTGGAGATTTTTATGAGGCAAACGGCTATTTTGGAATGAGCCATTCGCGCATCAGAAGGTGTGAGATACTGCTTGAATTTCTGGCTTTATACCTGCATGGCTGTGACAGCGATGCTATGACTTCTGTGGTATTATCCGAAAATGACGGAGATAGAGATAATACTGATTTTGACGAAAATGCCATAGATAGAGATAATACTGATTTTGATGAAAATGCGCAGCTTTACAACATGATTCAGGAGTCACTCATCTTTGATTTGTACTATCGTGAGAACTGCAAGAGCCGCCCGGTGTGGGCCACAGATATAGGAAGCTTCAAGCACATGACACATGCATACTGTAAGAATGGAAAGCTGTCGCATGTGGAGCCGTTCCACTATATTTTTCCGGACAAGCACACGCGCAAGCTGGATGAACTGCCAAAGTATCATAAGGAGCCGGTGTGGGCGCTTTTCCACTACGACATGAGAGACCCGCTTGACCACCAGGCGCTGGTGGAGTATATAGAATAACAGTAAAGCGATATGGCTATAGCGGTAAAAGCCGGAAAGGTTTACGGACTAAGAAAAATGAGCAACATAGATAATATAAAAAATTACACGGTGATTGACCTGGAAATGACAGGCCTTTCTGCAAAAAATGACAAGATAATAGAGATAGGTGCGGCACGTGTGAGGGGCGGCGAGATAGTGGATACGATATCCACACTGGTAAATCCGAAGCAGCATATTCCACAACGTGTGCAGGAATTAACGGGAATCACTGACAGTGATGTGGAAAACGCGGAAGATATGGATGAGGCTGTGGATAACCTGCTTGATTTTATCGGGGCTGATATCATACTTGGGCAGAATGTGACCTTTGATTACAGCTTTTTAAAGCAATGGGCGGTAAATCACAAGCGAACCCTCTCGCTGAATGCATATGATACGCTGAAAATAGCCAGAAAATGTCTGCCTGCTGAGCAGTCGAAGAAGCTGGAGGATTTGTGCGAGTATTTTGGTGTAAACAGGGAAAATGCCCACAGGGCGCTCGATGATGCGATAGAGACAAAGCAGATATTTGAAAAGCTGCTTGCACTGATGGATGAAAAGGGTGAGCCGGTGGAGTCAAAGTCACTTGTATACAAGGCAAAAAAACAGACACCCGCCACAGCCCATCAGGTCAGACAGTTAAAGGAGCTGATGACTGAGTATGGAATAGCAGATGTCATATCGTGGGATAACCTGACCAGAAGTCAGGCCTCAAGGCTGTACGATGAATATCGCAGTAAGTACATTAATAGGTGTGAGTAATTACCGGCCGAGGTGGCATCAGCCTGTAAGTTCTCAAGCATTGAAACAAATTTCGTGAAATTATCATCATATTCAGACAGCTTTTTAAAATTAAGAATGCCATATTTAAGCTTTAAATCAGTGTTTGTCATTCAGGTGAGATTGACAAGGGTTTTATCCCTTAAATCATTTATTTTATCATTATTTAATGGAAAAAACTTTTCCGGTATGGTAATATAACACAGGTCAGTGGTATCTCCGCGGAGGGTTGAGTTGGCTTTGCGCTCCTTTTCCCAGAACTCCTCGGTGACCTTTGCCTGGGTTGAATCAGCCCTCTTTATGGCAAAAGCAATCACTGCAATAAATAAAATGAACAAAATTAGACAAATTGGAATCATATGTTGGAAAATTCTTTCTCATATATGAAAATAGTATAACTCATTTTTGAACAGAGGTGAATAGTATGTACGATTTTAATAAAAAAAGAAATCAGAAGGTGGTTGCTATAGTGATAATAGTGGTTATAGCAGCGATGCTTGTGACAACATTTGTGTCAAGTCTTGTATAGCTTTTCTTGAAATATGGAAAAAATATGATAATATGATTAAAGGGTCAAAAGGTATCATCGATGCATGCTTGCATGCAATTCGATGTATACCTTAGTGACCCGCACTACACCGAGAAAGTAGCAATTTGCTGCGGGGACGCAGGAAATTAGCGGATTTCGAGGTGTAGTCAGATTACGGGAATGCGTAGCATGTAGTAATCTGATTAATCATAAATGAGGGGCAAAATACCTTTTGACCCTCATATCATAATATGATATAAAATGCAGTTCAGTTAAGCGATGACAGGGGCGCTTTTAACAGCCTCAGGAAAAGGAAGCGGAAATGAAGATTAATAAAAAAGCATTATTACTGGGTACAATGGCATTTGTGCTTGTGGCAGCATCAGGCATGGTAAGTGCATATGCAAGCGGTTCGTCAGGCACAAAGAAGGCAAAGGTACAGACAATTACAGAGGGTGTGTGCATTGGCAGTGTGGATGTAGGCGGTATGACAAAGGAAGAAGCAAAAAAAGCAGTTGATGCCTATGTTGACAGCATAAAGGATACATCCTTTTCATTAAAGGGCGCAAATGGTTCATTTGATGCAACCGCACAGGAAATGTCTGTTTCGGCGGACTCTGATGCAGCGGTGGACGAGGCTCTTTCAGTGTGCCATGAGGGCAGCCTGATTGACAGATTTGTGGAGTCAGAGGAGCTCAAAAAGGGCAATGTTGCCGTCAATATGTATCTGTCGGTTGATAAACAAAAGACCGCAAATATGATTTATGACAAGAGCGACGAGCTCAATATAAAGGCAGTTAACAATTCGCTGCAGAGAAACGGTGACAGCTTCGATTTTGTTCCGGGACAGGAAGGCAAAGAGGTTGATGTGGTAAAATCTGTCTATGCCATAAATGATTTTTTGCAGAATAGCTGGGATGGTTCGGCGAATGAGATAGAGCTGGTCACAAATACGGTCCAGCCGAGGGGCTCAAAGGAGGAGCTCTCAAAGATTAAGGATAATCTGGGAGGCTTTTCTACAGATTTCAGCAGCTCGGCAGCAGGGCGTGCAGCCAATGTAAAGAACGCGTGCAGCCTGATAAACGGCAGTGTCATATATCCGGGTGAGCAGTTCTCGGTTTACGAGGCTATCAGCCCTATCACAACTGACAACGGCTATCAGATAGCAGGCGCATACGAGAACGGTCAGGTAGTGGACTCGGTAGGCGGAGGCGTGTGCCAGGTTGCTACCACACTCTACAATGCGGTTATAAGGGCTGAGCTTGAGATAGTGCAGCGCTACAACCATTCCATGATAGTAAACTACGTAAAGCCATCTGACGATGCGGCAATCGCAGGTACCTACAAGGATCTTAAGTTTAAAAATAATCTGGACAATCCGGTGTATATAGAGGGCTATTGCAGTGGTGGAGTCATCACCTTCAATGTGTACGGAGTGGAGACGAGACCGGCAAACAGGGAAATTTCATTCAGGAGTGAGACGATTTCCGAGGAGGATCCGGTTACGCAGTTTAAGTTTGATGCAGGTCAGCCGGTCGGTTATTTCCACACTGAGCAGTCTGCGCACAAGGGACTTACAGCAAGGCTCTGGAAGACGGTTACAGTCGATGGTGCAGTGCAGAGTGATGAGGTATTCAACAACAGCAAGTACAAGTCATCACCAAAAATCGTGACGGTTGGCACAGGAGGAGCATCAGCGGAGGTTGTTGCGCAGCTTCAGGCGGCGGCAGCGGCTAATGATGAGGGCTCGGTTAAATCTATTGCTGCGTCTGCGGTAGCAGCGGTTCAGGCACAGGCAGCACAGACTCAGACACAGGATCCGAATGCGGCAGGGCAGACACAGCAGACAGACCCGAATGCGGCAGGGCAGGCACAGGGCACGCAGACGCAGCAGACAGACCCGAATGCAGCAGGGCAGGCACAGGGCACCCAGACACAGGGAGCACAGACGCAGTAAATGCCCGCAGGTAGTTGTTTCGGATGTAGTTATTTGCAATCAATGCACCGGGCTGCAACAGTATACACAGCATATTATTAGGAACAGGAAAACACATGAAAAACGGTAAAATATCAGAGTCGGTTTTAAAGCGCTCTGTCTTAAAACAACTTCATACCAAAAGCGACAGAATACTTTTTAAACCGGCAGTAGGTGAGGACTGTGCGGTGATTTCCATGCAGGCAGGCGACCAAACCAAGTTAGTTACTGCTACCCAGACGTTCACACTTGATGTATCGGATAAGCATGTGCGTGCTAACTGCGCAGTTTATGATGCATTGAACAATATTTATGCCATGGGGGTAAGTCCTATTGGGATAGAGCTGGCACTGCTTGTACCTACCACAGAAAACGAAGCCGTGCTTCGCGAGACGGTGAGAGCGATTGATGCTGTATGTGAGGAAGCAGGAATTGTGGTGCTTGGCGGACATACACAAGTGAGCCGTGCGGTGAAGAATATCGTGGTGATAGTTACAGCAATAGGTGAGGCCTATGAGCAGGCACTTACACCATCATCGGCAGCAGCACCCGGCATGGACATAATAGTTACAGGCTATGTGGGGCTTGAGGGCACAGCAATTCTTGCAAATGAGAAAAGAGCCGAGCTTGAAACGAGATTTTCCAAGGCTTTTATAGATAAATCAGCAGCATATATAGACCATATTTCCACTGCAATGGAGGCCGCATCCGCGATTGGCGCCGGTGTGGCGGCAATCCATGACGCTTCGCAGGGAGGCATCTTTGGAGCACTCTGGGATATGGCAGAGGCTTCGGGAATTGGTCTTGACATCGATTTAAAGAAGCTCCCTATCAGGCAGGATACAATTGAAATAAGTGAATTTTTTGACATAAACCCGTATAAGCTTTTGTCAGGAGGAAGTCTGATAATCATAGCTGCAGATGGTACCCGCGTGGTCAGAGAGCTTGAGAAAAAAGGAAAAAATGCTGTTATAGTCGGTGCTACAACCGATTCAAACGACAGGGTGCTGATTTCCGGCGAGGAGAGACGATTTTTGGAGACTGCCCAGACTGACGAGATATACAAGGTTTTCAACTAATATATTTGAATCAGGAGTTACTGTTCACACCTAACAGTGTGACCAGCAACGATTACAGCCCATTTAAAATGCCTCTACGAGGCAGGGGCTGTAATCATTCAATAATTAACACTATGGCGCATAGCTTGACAGCGTGGTGTCAAGCTTGCGTCTGAACAGTAACAATCAGGAGACTTTATATCATGAGAGAAAAGATATTAACATTTATAGAGAAAAACAGCAGGATAAACCTGAAGGAGCTTGCAATCATGCTTGGTGTGGATGAGGCAAGTGTGGCAAACGAGATTGCTGCTATGGAGCAGGAGAATGTCATCTGCGGATATCACACACTGATTGACTGGGACAAGGCAGGCCTTGAGAAGGTCACAGCCATGATAGAGGTCAGAGTGACACCACAGCGCGGCATGGGCTTCGACAAGATTGCCGAGCGTATATACAACTATCCTGAGGTGAAGTCTGTATACCTTATCTCAGGCGGCTTCGACCTCATGGTCACACTCGAGGGCAAGACTCTGCGCGAGGTATCACAGTTTGTGACAGATAAGCTTTCTACACTGGATCAGGTGCTTTCGACAAAGACAAACTTTATTTTGAAGAAATACAAGGATCATGGAACTATCATGGCGGCACCTGTCAAATCCGATGAAAGGGGAATTATGTCATAATGAGAGACCCTTTATCCAGTACCATAAAGACTATCCAGCCATCGGGCATCCGTAAGTTTTTTGATATAGTGAGCGAGATGAAGGATGCGATATCGCTCGGAGTAGGTGAGCCTGATTTTGACACACCGTGGCATATCAGGGATGAGGGCATATATTCCCTTGAAAAGGGACGCACCTTCTACACCTCAAATGCCGGACTCAAGGAGTTAAAGATTGAGATTGCAAAATATCTCGACAGAAGATACGGCATGACATATGATTACAACAAAGAGATCATGGTAACTGTCGGTGGCAGCGAGGCTATAGATATCGCACTCCGCGCCATGCTCGATGCGGGAGATGAAGTGATTATCCCGCAGCCAAGCTATGTTTCATATGTGCCATGTACTGTGTTGGCAGGAGGCACACCTGTGATTGTGGAGCTCAAGGAGGAAAATGATTTCAGGCTGACAGCCGAGGCGCTTGAGGCTGTTATCACTCCAAAGACAAAGATACTTATCATGCCTTTCCCTAATAACCCTACAGGCGCTATCATGGAAAAAGCAGACCTTGAAGCAATCGTTCAGGTGGTTAAGGAGCATGATCTGTTTGTGATAAGTGACGAGATTTATTCGGAGCTTACATATGTGGATAAGCATGTATCTATAGCATCGTTTCCGGGAATGAAGGAGCGAACAGTGCTCATAAACGGTTTTTCCAAGGCTTATGCCATGACTGGCTGGAGGCTTGGATATGCATGTGCACCTGAAACCATTTTAAAGCAGATGCTGAAGATTCATCAGTTTGCAATCATGTGTGCGCCGACCACGAGCCAGTATGCGGCTGTCGAGGCTATGAAAAACGGCGATGAGGATGTTGCACAGATGAGGGAGGAATACAACGGCCGCAGACGATATGTGCTTCACCGCTTTAAGGAGATGGGGCTTAAGTGCTTTGAGCCTTTCGGGGCTTTTTATGCGTTTCCAAGCATCAAGGAGTTTGGCATGACATCCGATGAGTTTGCCACAAAGCTTCTAAACAGCAAGAAGATTGCCGTGGTTCCGGGAACTGCATTCGGAGAGTGCGGCGAGGGATTTTTACGTATATCATATGCATATTCGCTTGATGATTTAAAGGAGGCGCTCGGCCGCATTGAGGAGTTTGTCACAGAGCTTCGCGCCGGGATGGATAATAAATAGTTTAAATTGACAGGAGACAAAATGGCAAAGCTGAACATAGTGTTACATGAGCCGGAAATTCCGGCAAATACAGGAAATATCGGAAGAACCTGCGTCGCGACAGGCACGAGGCTTCATCTTATAGAGCCGCTTGGATTCTCACTTTCAGAGAAGGCACTAAAGAGAGCCGGAATGGATTACTGGAAGGACCTCGACGTCACCACATATGTGGACTGGGAGGATTTCCTTGAGAAAAATCCGGGCGCAAAGATATATTATGCGACAACAAAGGGCAGACATGTGTACTCTGATGCTCATTTTGAGCCAGACTGCTATATTATGTTTGGCAAGGAAAGCGCAGGCATTCCGGAGGAGATACTAAAGGAGCATCCGGATGAGTGCATCAGGATACCGATGATAGGTGAGACAAGGTCACTTAATCTGTCAAATTCAGTAGCTATCGTGCTCTACGAGGCATTGAGACAGAATAATTTTGATCATATGAGGCTCGAGGGAGAGCTTCATCACCTGAGCTGGGATGACTAAATCAAGCGGCAAAGCGCATATTTTTGGTAGCTATTTGGGCTTTAACAGCTATGATAATTGTAAATACGGTAGATTTTTAGGAAAAAGAAATGGGCATAATTAAAACAAGCAAATTAGTACATGAATTTATACGAAGAGACGAGGAAGGCAATGTAGAGTCAATCACTACAGCACTCGACAACGTAAACCTCGACATAAAAGAGGGACAGTTTATTGCAATCCTCGGTCACAATGGTTCGGGAAAATCAACTCTTGCAAAGCATATCAATGCACTTCTTGCGCCGAGCGACGGCACCATATGGGTGGATGGCATGGATGTGTCAAAGGAAGAGAATGTCATACCTGTCAGGAAAAGTGCAGGTATGGTTTTCCAGAATCCCGACAATCAGATTATCGCCAATGTCGTGGAGGAGGATGTGGGCTTTGGACCTGAGAATATCGGTGTGCCGACAGATGAAATCTGGCAGCGCGTGGACTATGCACTAAGGGCTGTCGGTATGACAAAGTACCGCACACATTCACCGAACAAGCTCTCCGGAGGACAGAAGCAGCGTGTGGCAATCGCGGGAGTTGTGGCAATGGAGCCAAAATGCATAGTATTTGACGAGCCTACAGCCATGCTTGACCCAAACGGCCGCAAGGAGGTCATAGCCACAGCACATGAGCTCAATAAGAAAAAGGGCGTGACCATCATTCTCATCACCCATTACATGGAGGAGGTGGTCGGCGCAGACCATGTCTATGTCATGGAAAAGGGCAAGGTGGTCATGGATGGCACACCGCGTGAGATTTTTTCAAGGGTGGACGAGCTGAAGGAGCACAGGCTTGATGTGCCGCAGGTGACACTGGTAGCCGATGAGCTCAAAAAGGCAGGGCTTGATATCCCTGATGGAATCCTGACGAGAGAAGAACTTGTAAATGCGCTTGTTGCGCTGAAAAACAGATAGGCGGGAGAAAATATGTCAATAATTCTAGATCACATAAACTATTGCTACAGTGCCGACTCAGCCTACAAGGTGCAGGCACTTAAGGATGTAAGTCTTGAGATAAATGATGGAGAGTTTATCGGAATAATCGGTCACACCGGTTCGGGAAAATCCACACTTATCCAGCATATGAACGGCCTTTTGAAGGCGACAAGCGGTCATATATACTACAATGGACAGGATATATATGACAATGATTATGATTTAAGCAAGCTGCGTCACAAGGTGGGGATGGTGTTCCAGTATCCGGAGCATCAGCTTTTTGAGACAACCAACTTTGAGGATGTATGCTTTGGACCGAAAAATCAGGGGCTCGATAGGAAAACAGTGGAGCTAAGAGCCTATGAGGCACTGCAGAATGTACATTTTCCGGAGGATCTCTACTATCAGCCGCCGTTTGATTTGTCCGGAGGACAAAAAAGGCGTGTAGCCATAGCTGGAGTACTTGCAATGCACCCTGACGTACTTATACTCGATGAGCCGACAGCGGGACTGGATCCTGCGGGCAGAGATGAGATACTGGGACTGCTTTTACAGATGAAAAAGGATCTGGGTATCACAATCATACTCGTATCACACAGCATGGAGGATGTTGCGGAGTATGTGGATCGCATCATTGTTATGAATTCAGGAGAGGTGATGTTTGACGGAGTGCCGAAGGAGGTATTCTCACACTACAAGGAGCTCGAGGCAGTCGGACTTGCAGCACCGCAGGTCACATATCTGATGCATGATCTGGCGGAAAAGGGCATACCGGTTGACCTTTCGGCAACGACAGTTGCGGAGGCGAGGGACTCAATACTAAAAGCCTTTAAATAGCTCACCAATGCTGACATTTTGATACAAATTATGAGGAAGGAATACAAAAATGATTCGTGATATTACCATAGGCCAGTATTATCCGGCTCAGTCGCCAATACATAAACTGGACCCAAGAGTAAAGCTTTTCGCAACACTTATATATATTATTGCGCTGTTTTCCTACAAGGGAATAGCCGGTGTGCTGTTTATAGTTGCCGCGCTTGCCGCAGTTATAAAGATTTCGAAGGTGCCCTTTAAGTTCATGGTAAAGGGACTCAAATCCATTATAATACTGCTGCTTTTTACAGCATGCTTCAGCGTGTTTTTCACACAGGGAGAGTACACAATCTGGGAGTACGGTATACTGCACATTTCTGATACCGGACTGATAAATGCAGCAACCATGATGATACGACTTGTGCTGCTCATTATAGGAACCTCGCTCATGACACTCACCACCACACCAAACCAGCTCACGGACGGTCTTGAGAAATCACTGGGCTTTTTAAACAAAATACATGTTCCGGTGCATGCGATAGCCATGATGATGTCGATAGCGCTTCGTTTTATTCCAATCCTTATTGAGGAGACGGACAAAATAATGAAAGCACAGATGGCAAGAGGAGCTGATTTTGAGCATGGAAATATCATAAAAAGAGCAAAGAGCATGGTACCTCTTTTAGTGCCGCTTTTTGTATCGGCATTCAGGCGTGCAGATGACCTTGCAATGGCCATGGAGGCCAGATGCTACAATGGTGGAGAGGGCAGGACAAAGATGAAGCCGCTCGTATATGAAAAGGACGATAAAATAGCATATCTTTTCATATTTGCGTTTTTAGCGGTTGTGATAGTGCTTAGAATCCTTCTGCCGGTGAATCTGGGCAATCTTATTTTCAGATAGTGAAATAGATAGTGCAGCCATAACAGGAGAGATATATGCGTGTAAAAATGATTGTAGCCTACGATGGCACAAATTACTGCGGCTGGCAGATACAGCCGAACGGCATAACAATTGAGCAGGTATTAAACGAGCACCTGAGCCGCCTGTTAAAGGAGGATATAAAGGTGACAGGAGCAAGCCGCACCGATGCGGGAGTGCATTCACTTGGAAATGTGTGTATGTTTGATACCAATACCCGCATGCCGGCGGAAAAGATATCGTATGCACTGAATCAGAAGCTGCCGGAGGATATAGTGGTGGTCGATTCCTGTGAGGTAAGCGATGATTTTCATCCGCGCTTCTCAAAGAGCCGTAAAACCTATGAATACCGCATTTTAAATGCGAGGTTCAGAAATCCGACACGCAGGCTTGACACATATTTCTATCATTATCCGCTTGACACAGAAAAGATGAGTGAGGCTGCAAAATATCTCATAGGAGAGCATGATTTTGCAAGCTTTTGCTCGGCAAACTCGCAGGCACAGACCACAGTCCGCACGATATATGACTGTACGGTGTCAAAGGCCGGTGACATCATCACAATACGTGTGACAGGAAACGGCTTTTTGTACAATATGGTGCGCATAATCGCAGGAACACTTGTGAAGATAGGTGGAAGCGATATGCCGGCCGATGCGATGAAGGGCATAATAGCCGCAACAGACAGGGCAGCAGCAGGTCCTACAGCCCCGGCCCAAGGGCTTACAATGATAGGACTTAAGTATGAGTAACAGTTTTAGATTTTTAATATTATATTAAGATTTTTGGAATATCCGTTTTTTGCTTCAATAATAGGCTATAATGTCGTTACTATTAATACACGGTACGGTAAAAAGAAGCTTGGAGATGAAGACGGTTATGAGATTTACAAAAGTAAAAGAGAAAATTATAAAAAACAAACCCATAAACAGCACAGACGAAGGAAAAGGCAGACACCGTAAGGTAATCCGTATAGGAGCATTTGCCCTAGTATTTGTCGTGCTGTTTTCGTTTGTCTCGACATTTTTTAAGATGACAGATGCTGTCAATATTGCGACTATAGAGGGCTTTTACAAGGAGCCGAAGAACACAATTGATGTGATGATGATAGGAGCCAGCGAGGTATACGCTGATTACAGTGCAACCGAGGCTTGGAAGAATTATGGATACACATCATACTCGCTTGGGGTATCAGGAGTGCCCGGCAGTCTGTACAAATCTATGCTCAGAGAAGCTCTCACCAGACAGCATCCGAAGGTTGTGGTTTTTGAAGTGAATGGCTTTTTACAAAATGACAGCTATTACGAAAGGACGGTAAAGCTGCATAGCTGGATAGACAATATCCATAATGAGGAAAACAGGCTTGATACAATAAAAGAGATTGTGCCAAAGGATGAGCAGGATAACTTTAGAAACCCTTTAAAGCTATATCACAGCAATTGGAAGGATATTGACAAATGTGCACACACCTTTGCCACAAGAGTTGGAATGTATTTTGCAAAATCATCATGCATGAAGGGCTTTTCATCTATTGCAAAATATTCCGATTGTCCATCAGGCAAGCAGAAAAAGCTCTATTTTACCGACAAGAGCAGAGCGTATATGACTGATCTGCTTGAGTATTGTAAAGCACAGGGGGTGGAAAAGGTGCTTTTTGCGAGGTTCCCTCATGAGAAGGAGATAAAGAATCCGCAGGTGCTTTGCGACGTGAAGGAGCTGGTGGAGTCTTATGGCTATGATTTTGCGAGCTTTGAAGGCGATAAGGAACTTATCGGAATCAATGAGAGGGATGATTTCTACAATTCAGAGCACCTGAATATAAATGGAAGCCTCAAATTCACTGCATATATGGGAAAATATCTGTCTGATAATTACAGGCTTGATGCAGACCACTCACCGGAGCTTCAGAGTGCATGGGGCGAGTGCGCAAGGCGCGCTGACAAGGTGATAAGTGCCTGCGCAAAGGATACGGATCTGAGTCTGGGCAATCATTATTTTGAGATGTCCGTGTATCTGCCTTATAATTTTTCGTCAAGCCTTGCGACAAATAAGGTAGCAGATACGAACAACGATGCAAAGCCTGCAAAGGAGTTAAATACCCCGGTAAAAAAATAGCATGATAGTGTATGGACTTTAAAATAAATACTGCCAGTCAATTAAAGTATGTCTGGCAGTATTACATTAGAAAATAGATTTGGAGTAAATAAAATGGAACTCATTTCATTAAAATATGCGATATTTGTAATTGTGTTGCTTGTACTATATTATTGCTTTCCAAAGAAATACCGCTGGTATGTGCTTCTGGCGGGAAGCATGGCATACTATGTGATTATATGTAAGTGGTATGTGCTGTTTATCATTTTCACAATATGCACCGCCTATGGCTCAACAATATGGATTGACAAGCTGCTAAAGGAGCAGAATGCTATCGTAAAAAGCCACAAGGAGGACTGGGACAGGCAGACCAGAAAGGAATACAAGGAAAAGGGCAGAAAAAAGAGAGTGGCAGTCATGCTTTTTGCGCTGCTTTGCAATTTCGGCATTCTGGCATTCCTTAAATATATACCATATGCGGGCGAGCTTGGACTTTTGCTTCCACTTGGCATATCCTTCTACACCTTCCAGTCCATGGGCTATGTGATGGATGTATACAGGGAAATTGTCGAGCCTGAAAAGAATTTCCTTAAGGTAGCGCTGTTTGTATCATTTTTCCCTCAGATAATACAGGGACCAATTGCGATATATGATAAGCTTGCGGGACAGCTTTACGAGGGACATTCCCTGAGACTTGAAAATCTGCAAAAGGGCGCGCTTCTGGTGCTCTGGGGAGTCATGAAAAAGCTTGTGATAGCAGACCGCGCGGTAAATATCATCAATTTTGTGATGGATAAGCCGATGGATTTTTCGGGCACCTATGTATTTTTTGCGGCAGTAGTGTATGCGCTGCAGCTTTATGCGGATTTCTCGGGAGGAATCGATATAGTGCGCGGTATTGCGGAGATGTTTGGTATAACAATGTCAACAAACTTCAACCATCCGTATTTTTCGCGCTCACTCACAGAGTACTGGCACCGCTGGCATATGACTCTTGGAGACTGGTGCAGAAACTATATCTTCTATCCGCTTTCAATCTCAAAGCGTTTCCTGAACTTTGGCAAATGGCTAAAGCCGAGATTTGGTGCGCATATCAGTAAGGTGCTTCCGGGCTGCATCGCGAGTGTCATCACATTTATCGTCATCGGAGTATGGCATGGTGCCAATATGAAATACCTGTATTTCGGACTCTGGAACGGTATTGTCATCATGCTTGCAGAGCTTTTTGCTCCGGTAAACAAAAAGGTGGCAGGCGGCTTTTTTAAGCTGACCGGCCTAAGGGAAAAGGGCATATTTGCAACGATTGTATCAGTGCTTTGGACCTTTATGCTCATACTGGTAGGCTACTATTTTGACATAGCTGCAAATGCGTCGACTGCATTTCACATGCTTTTTAAATCAGTCACGGATTTCCATATCAGCGAGCTTGGAATAAATAACATCATTTTGAATCTCGGAGCATGCGGACTGGACGAGTACGATATACTTTTACTTATAATATGTACTCTGCTGTGGTTCTTTATCAGCTTCGTTGAGGAAAATAAAAAGCTCGACATGCGCGATTTCATACTTTCAAGAAAGCTGCCGCTTCGCTGGGCGATAATATACCTTGGCATCTTTATAGTAATAATATTCGGTTACTACGGACCGGGAGTGAATCCGGCTGATTTTGTATATATGCAGTTTTAAAGAAAAAGCCGAAAATAAGGGTGAAAAACACTTGACAACAGCCGGTTACGCAAGTATAATATCTAGGTCTGTAAAAGTAGATAAATGGAAGCCAAAGCCCCGGCAACCATTTAGTATAGATAATGATAGTCATCTGAGATGGAACAGAGGACTATAAGATGTCAAAAAGGAAGTGGCGTCCGGACATACGCGATTTCAAGAGGCATCGGCATTAAAAGTAATCGAATCATTTAAGGAGGAAAACCGATGAAAACATTTATGGCTAGTCCTGCTACAATCGACAGAAAATGGTATGTAGTAGACGCTGAAGGTAAGACATTAGGACGTTTAGCATCAGAAGTTGCTAAAGTATTAAGAGGAAAGAATAAAGCAATCTTTACACCACACATTGACACAGGTGATTATGTAATCGTTGTCAATGCTGATAAGGTTAAGGTTACTGGTAAGAAATTAGACCAGAAGATTTACTATCATCACTCAGATTATATTGGTGGTATGAAAGAGACAACATTAAGAGAGATGATGAACAAGCACCCAGAGCGCGTTATCGAGTACGCTGTAAAGGAATGCTTCCAAAGGGACCTCTTGGACGTCAGATGTATACAAAGTTATTCGTATACGCTGGACCAGATCACAAACATGCAGCTCAGAAACCTGAGACATTAGAGTTTTAATAGGAGGTAAAGTAAATTGGCTACTACAAAGTATTACGGAACAGGAAGAAGAAAATCATCTGTTGCTAGAGTATATTTAGTACCTGGAACAGGAAAGATTACAATCAATAAAAGAGATATCGATGAGTACCTTGGTCTTGAGACATTAAAGGTAGTTGTTCGCCAGCCATTAGTTGCAACTGAGACAGTTGACAAGTTCGACGTTTTAGTTAACGTTCGTGGTGGTGGATACACAGGACAGGCCGGAGCAATCCGTCACGGAATCGCTCGTGCACTCCTTCAGGTAGATTCAGAGTACAGACCGGTTCTTAAGTCTGCTGGATTCTTAACACGTGATCCACGTATGAAAGAGCGTAAGAAATACGGTCTCAAAGCAGCTCGTAGAGCTCCTCAGTTCTCTAAGAGATAATCTTTCAAGAACGAAGATATCAAGAAAAGCCCATTTTACAAGGGTTACAGAAGTTGTGGAATGCTGTCAGATGTGCTGGGATTTACATCGAATGCAACACATATGCAGCAGGTATGCAACAAAGATATTGATATGTATAGGACATTTTTCAGTAGAGATACTGGGGAATGTCCTTTTCTTTGTTTAAATCTTATTAATCGCATCTACAAGCTCCTTTATATCAAAGTGGGTATACACTTTCTCTGTGAGTGTCATTGCACCTGAGTGCCCCGCAATCTTTTTGATAATCGTCTGGTTAATACCAGCTTCTGCTAACATTGAAATACATGTGTGCCTGCAGCAATGCGGTGTACGATTAATATTAAGTTGTTCCATAAGTGGATGGGAGTATCTGTCATAATAATTCCGGTATTGGAAGTGTTTGCCATCCGGTGTATGGATAAGGTACTCGCATTCCGAATTATCTTCAAACCAATTCTGGTAGAAATGTAAGAGCTCATTTGCTATAGAACCCTTTTGGATTTCATTCTCGGTTTTACTGCTAATCACATCAAAGTATTGCTCGTCCAGATGGACATTTTCCTTTTTCAAATCCAATATAAGGTGTTAAAAGAGGAAATATGTTACGACTAATTAAATGAACAGGCTGATGAAAAGCAGCAGGTGAATGAACTGTTGGAGCGTGAAAAGACACAGCTTGAGCAGGAGTATGACACTTTATCCATGCGGGTAGCGGTTAAGCAGATGGATTATGAGGAAGCTGACGAACGGTTAAAAGAGGCAAATGAGCGAGTTGACAGAATCGAGGCTTATATCAAAACTCAAAGCGATACTCTGGTGGATTTAGAGGAGAAGGCAACGAAGCTGGAGAGAAAAGCGGAGATTGCGGAGATGGTTTATGAAATGGCTAGAGGTTCCGGCGGCAATGAAACCTTGAGAGATAAACTTATAGATGGTATGTATGAGAATGAGCAATTAAAAACTGAAAACTCTAAACTTCGGGAAACACTGAATAAAGCATACGATTTCATGAAACAGTTTGTGGTGGATGGAAGGAATCTGCTGGAGAAGTTTCTGGAGAGTATTGGGCAGGTGGTTGAGAAGGTAGGATGGGGAGCAGCGGGAACGGTGCTCCTTATTAAAAAGTGGAACCAAGAAATACTACGAAATACCACAAAATCATATTGAAAATACAGAACATATGTGCTATAATTCTAATAGTGTATAAAAGAATGGGAGAACTTATGCTATGGAAAATTATATGGAAGATTGGATAGGAATTGAAGCAGCAGCTAACTATTTAGATGTGACAAAAGACACTATTAGAAATTGGATTAAAAAGACTGATATTCCGGCACATAAAATAGGTAAGTTATGGAAATTTAAAAGAGTTGAATTAGATGCATGGGTTAAAAGTGGACGTAGTGCCATTGAATAGTTTTTGATAGAAATATAAAAGCGAAGGAGATAATGATATGTCTAGATTCACAGAAAGTAAAATCGCGGTGGAAGCAGTTAAAGTGGTGGAAGAATATGGTGAACTTACAATGGGGGAATTGATTGATGTATTGACTGAGCGTATGCAACCCTCAGGACATGATATGGCTATTATAGCGAATAGAAATGATACATATTTTTCTCAAAAAGTAAGAAATCTACGCTCACATTCTAATAAGATATTTTTTAATAATGTGTACTATGACAGCATAATAGATAAATATGTTTCTTATGAGTGTAAGAAGATGAAAGATGTTCTTGAAGAAAAGGTTTATGTGGAGAAACTGGGACAAAAGAAAAGTAGAGTTGCTGTATTCTATGCGCGAAAACTTGATTATGAAAGAATTAATAAAGAGAGAAAGTTGATTGGCAATGCAGGAGAGGAATTGGTTTATAATGACCAAATTGAATTTGTTAAAAAAAATGCACCGGAATATTTGAAGAGTGTTAGACATGTTTCAAAGTTAGATGGCGATGGTGCAGGCTATGATATATGCTCATTTAATGCTGATGAAAAGCTTGTATATATTGAGGTTAAGTCAACAACAGGTAAAAAGGAGACACCTTTTTATATGTCTGCATCAGAGTATGCATTTTATGAGTTACATAAGGAGAATTATGTTATAGCTAGAGTATACGAATTTGATATTAATGAGAAAATAGGAAAAATAGAATATGTATTAGGAACAGAGTTTGAAGGTGTGTTTGATAAAGAGATTTCTGCATATAAAGTAGTTTACAAAAAGTAGGAGGTCTATGATGAATAATGTATTAACAAATAGATTATCACCGTTGATTAAATATCCGGGTGGTAAGGAAAAAGAATTGAATTATATAATACCAGCACTTCCTACTAAAATTAATAATTATTATGAGCCATTTGTTGGTGGTGGGGCCGTATATTTTGCAATCGACTCAAAACAATATTATATAAATGATAAGTCGGATGAATTGATTGCTCTTTACGAAATGGTTAAAGAACAAAACGAGGAGTTTTTCGATAAGTTGAATGCAATTGAATATAACTGGAATATTATAAGCAAGGTTGTTGATCATCATGAAAAGGCAATTGTGGATATATATTATATGTACAAAAATGGCAACTTAAATAAACAACAACTTGGCGATAAGATAACAGAGTTTGTTCTTGCCAATGCAGAGGAATTTAATGGGTTGCTTACAACTAATTTCAATTATCAAATTGAAGAGTTTGTCTATGAGTTATGCAAGAGTATAAAAAATAAAATGATAAGAATGCACAAGATAGAGGGGGAAAAAGGTGATTTAGCGTATCAAGATGTTGTGTCTAATATCGAATCAGCTCTAAAAGCAGCTTTTTATACTCATTTTAGAATGCTGATGAACAATAAAGAGGAATTAGGAATTAGTAAGGAATTTGCTACGGCGATATACTTCTTTATTAGACAGGTGTGCTATTCGTCTATGTTTAGATACAACAAGGATGGAAAATTTAATGTTCCTTATGGCGGAATTTCTTATAATAGAAAATCTTTTGCAAATAAGATTGCGTATTACCAAAATAAGGATGTGGTTAAACATCTTTCAAATACAACAATAGGGAATATGGATTTCTATGAATTTATGAATACATATAAACCTAAAAAGAATGATTTTGTGTTTTTAGATCCACCATATGATTCTGAATTTAGTACATATGCAAAAAATGAGTTTGATAAAGATGATCAAGCTAGATTAGCGGAGTATCTAATAAAAGAGTGCAAGGCTAATTTTATGATTGTTATAAAAAATACAGATTATATTTCTTCATTATATTATGAAGGTACAAAAACAGCAAATGGTAAGCAATTGTATGTGTCTTCTTTTGATAAGAAATATTTTGTAAGTTTTCAAGACAGGAATGATAAGAATGCGCAACATTTGTTAATTACAAATTATAAGATAGGAGACTAATCAATGGATGAAGCAAAAAAGGTTTCAATACAGAATATTGTCGATCGAGAGATAAAGAAATTTGCGGATAGTTATGAAGCTAGATTTACTAATGAAGTAAATGACCCTGAAGGGGTTATTAACAGTAAGAAGAATAATTGTTTTGTTGCAGAACTAGGTAAGGAGTTTATGTTTTATAGTGCGTTTGTTAGAAGCTTTGACAGTTCGTTTGGAAAGGTTTTAGAAAAAATAGGAAATGAAGTGGCAAAGTTATCTTATGATGTGCGTGGTAATATAGATTCATTCTTGTTACCACAGCAATCACAGCATATGGATTATATCATTTTAGAATATGAAAAACATAGAAAGCCAATGACTTCCGATTATTGTGATTTTACTTGTATGATACCGGCGGACACACGAAGCTTTGAAAAATCGCATGTGACAGACCATTATTTTTATAATAATGAGAAAAATGAGCATTATTTGATAGAACTTAAAGCTGGTGGTGATTTGGATAATAAAAAGGCAAAAACTGAAAAGCTTGCAATGTTACAAGAGTATTTTATTCTTAAAAATTCGTTAAGAGATAAGCCGAATGATAAGATAAAGTTATTTTTGGGGACGGCTTATAATAAGTATGGTGAAAACTCTGAATGGAAGCAGGAAAGGGTGAAGCAGTTTTTTGCTGAAGACGAACTGCTGATTGGAAAAGATTACTGGAACTTTGTATGTGATGATCCAGAGGGCTTCAATATTGTGTTTGAACAGTATAAGAAGAGTTCAGAATATATCAAAGAAGCATTGGAACGTATAAAAGTATTGTACTTTAAATAAAAAGAGTAAACGATTATATTTCAACAGAAGAAGGTAGTGATTCCAAATGATAAGGGGTATATAAAATTTATACTAGGATTTTTGGATGAAGAAACATATAAAGCTCCTTTCTCGTAAAGGACGATTTTGAGCAATTCGGAGTGTGCATGAAAATTATTAAAATGATGTTTTGTAATGGTCATTAGAAAAATGGAGGTTTATGTATTGGATATAATAATGGAAGTAGCTCTGGCATGTGTGATAAGCGCAGGTGGAATAGGTGGAATTATTATTGCTGTTGTTAAATTATCGGTAGCGTCTATTGAAAAAAGATTTGAGAGAAAATACACAGAGAAATTTGCTGTTTTTAAGTCTGATATTGATAAAAAGCAATATATAAGTCAAGTTAGGTTTGATGCTGAATTTGAAATATATAAGCAATTGTCACGAAAATATGGCGAATTAGTATTACAGATAATGGTCAAAGCTTCGAACATAGATAAATATAAATTAGACGATATGCAAGACAAAGAAATGGGGGAAATTAATTATTTGGCATATCAAGCTGTTAGTGAATTATACTCTTCTGCACCTTTTATTCAAGAAGATATTTACAATGATTTTTTGAACATCTATGAAATGAGTAGAAAATTATTAGTTCAATGGGGTGAAGAGCAGAGGAGTAGTACGAATGAAACTAAAAACGATGTTTGTGAGGCGAATGAAATATATCAGAAATATAATGACACTATTGTAAAAGTACGGGAATATACATCCAAATTGGAAGGGATATCTTTATAAATATAATCATTTTCGGTGGATATATTCGGAGGTGTTTAATTAAACTCTCCCATCGCCTTAACATACCCTTGCAATCCTCCATCTCTGGAGGCTAATTTAGCATATAGCCCCGGTTCTTCTCTAGCAAGCCGTATAAGATAGGCGATATCAGAAGGCTCGTCTAAATGAACGGATGCATTACATTTTTGACAGTTAAAAGAAACATGGATTTTATCGTCGAGGCTGACCTTGACACCGTCGGTTTCATGGTTATACATTACAAAGATTATTTTAATCATAAGTAGCTCCTTTCGTGTAATAATATAGGTTTACTTATAAGAACACAGAAGCCGTGGAACGCCCTGGGCAGTCTAACGTGTAAAACACGTATGCAACATTTGCTGTAAGGAATCCCTTGTTTTCAAGCTTTTCAAGCTATACAAATGCTCTCAAAGAGATAATTTTTCGGAAAAGAGAATATTAAGAGTATATTACACCTCAGAACTTCGGTTCTGGGGAGTTTTTTTGTGTGAACTATGATAAAATAAATATTATAATAAAAAGAAAATAAGTATAAGAGATAATATATTTTAATATTAATCAAAACAGAGGGAGTGATTATATGACAACTGTAAGCACCAAAAGTGATAGAATTATAAAAGTTGTATCCAGAGAAGAAGAGAAGAGTACATTGACAGAATCGGATAATGAAATGGACGAAAGGGCAGTTGAAGCTGTTAAGGCAGCAATAAATAAAGCGAAAATATGTAAAAAACCTATAGCCGGTTATGATAATGAAAAGAAGCAGGCTTATGTAGAGTATGCAAATGGGGAAAGAAAATATGTAAATATAGAAAAACCTTTGATTCATGTAAATAGCGTGGAGCAAATGGCTTGTAAAAAATACACATATTGTGATAAACGTAAGGGCGTATGAATGTCAGATCCTTTTTGGGGACAGGCATTACAAATAATGAAAATTAAGAGGCAGCAAAAATGGATTTTGAAAGCAGAAGACAAAGAATTTTAGACAAGATGAGGACAATTCTATAGCAATATTGTACTCAGGCATCGAGCACCATGTGAAGTGCAGATGAGTATGATTTATTCACAGCACAGGCTAACCGCAATTTCTTCTATCTGACCGGACTTAGACGTGACAACATGGTCCTTGTCCTGGATAAATGTGTAGAGCCTGCTAAGACGATGCTCTTCATAGAGGAGGCGGACCCTACGATGGAGCGCTGGTACGGCAGGAAGGTGACTATGGAGGAAGCCGAGGAAATATCAGGAATTGATGAGATAGAATATATTTATGAGCTTGAGAGCACACTGGACAGGATAATGACGCGCGAGGATGTATACACAGCATATTTTGACACGTATCGTCATCAGAAAGTGGATTTGCCGGATTATAATGTGGTAAAAGCCAATGAATTTAAGAGTGATTATCCGGGAGTTGCTGTGAAGAATCTTTTCCCGCTTGTGGCAGAGGAGCGTATGCAGAAGGATGAGGATGAGATTGAGCTGACCAAAAAGGCAATCGCTCTCACAAAGGACGGACTCTGCAATGTGATGGCTAATTTAAAGCCGGGCATGAAAGAATATCAGGCACAGGCAGACTTTGAATATATCATAAGACGCGGTGGGGCAGAGTGGACAGCTTTTCCTACAATTGCCGGAAGCGGAATGAATGGAACAATGCTTCATTATGACACAAATCGTGAGACGATGGAGGATGGAACACTGGTGCTTCTTGACCTTGGAGCCAGAATAGATGGCTACAATTCGGATATTACGAGAACATATCCGGTAAATGGCAGGTTTACCGAGCGCCAGAAACAGGTATATGATATTGTGCTTGCCGCAAACCGAAAGATTGTCGAGGTTGCAAAGCCGGGAATGACTACAAAGGAATTAAATGAAGTATGTAAGGATGTGCTTGCAGACGGGCTTATGAAGCTTGGACTTATAAAGAATTCTGTAGAGATTTCTAAGTATTACATGCATGGCGTGTCACACCATCTGGGAATTGATGTGCATGACGTGACAGTTGACTCAAACAGCAGGCTTCGTCCGGGAGCAATCATCAGTGACGAGCCGGGACTGTATATAGATGAATGGGAAATCGGTATCAGGATTGAGGATGATGTGCTTATCACCGAGGACGGTGCAGTGTGTCTGTCGGAGGATATCATCAGAACCACAGAGGATATAGAGGCCTACATGGCTGAGCACAAAAAGATTTAATCGTGATAAATGATAAATTTTGCGGTTTATAATATTTTTATGTGACATAATCTGATTTATGTATTATAGTAGTGCTAGTACATCGAATAATAAGTTTCTGATGCATTGTTATTTCTTATTTGGTGTACTATAGTATAGCAGTTATTTTTTATTGCTGTATCGGTGCAACGAAAATAATTCGTTCGACAGATGGAAGGAGAACAACTATGGTAAAGAAGATTAATAGCAGTGAATTTGAACAGGTTAAAAATAATAAGGCTATCATTGTTGATTTTTCGGCAGAGTGGTGCGGTCCATGCAAGATGCTTGCGCCTGTAATGGAGCAGCTTTCTGATGAAATCACAGATGTGGAGTTTTACAATATTGATGTGGACGAGAATCCAGATCTGGCAAGAGAGTATCGTATAATGAATATTCCGGCAGTTATTGCAATCAAGGGCGGTCAGGTTGCCGGTCAGCAGATTGGTCTTGTGTCTAAGGATGATATGAAGGGCTTTATAGACGGAGTTTTCTAGGACAAAGCGTTTTATGAAGCTTTCTAAGAAGCGAGAAGACACCTGCAATGAACTTTTTGTGAATATGCAAGGTGTGATGCTTAACATTTATTATGGATAGTGTAAACCGGGCAGGATATCGTGCCCGGTTTTACATTTTTTACATTTAAATTAGTTCTCTCGGAAGATTTTTCCAAAGATAAATCAATAGGAAGTTGGTACTATAGAAAATATGATAATAAAAGATATCGAATTTAAATTAAAAGACGGCAGAACTGCCATTTTGCGAAGTGCAAATGAAAAGGATGCCGAAGCTCTTATAGAGTACATGAAAAAGTCAACCGGTGAAACGGATTTCTTACTGAGGACACCGGAAGAATGTGAGACACGGACCATCGAGCAGGAGATTGATTTCATAAATAGCTGCAATTTGTCGGATACACATACGCTGCTGGTTTGTGAAGCAGATGGAAAAATTGCCGGAAATTGCATGGTCTGGTGGAATAAACGCGCGAAAACCGGACACAGGGCAAATGTGGCAATCGGTTTGCTGAGCGAATTCTGGAATCAGGGGATCGGAACGAGAATGTTCCGGGAAATGATAAAAATAGCAGAAAGCAATCCGAATATATTGCAGATGGAATTGGATTTTATTGAGGGCAATAGCAGGGCGAGAGCACTTTATGAGAAGATGGGCTTCAGGATAACCGGCATCAAATTTAATTCTATCAGACAAAATGACGGAACCTTGTGCAATGAGTATTCAATGATAAGGAAAATTAGTAGATAAGCAAACTTTTTATAAAAAGCCACAATATGTATTTTAGCGAGTACCAGAGAGTTTATACCTTGTAAACGTTTACTATTATGTTATACTGTAATCATTGCCGGGCATACTAATGTGTGAATATGAACGGTAAACGGAAAAAGTAATAAGAACAGCAGGAGAAGGATTTTATGCTGTATCATAAATAAAAATGAGGTGAAAATCGTGCTTAAAGCAGAAAATTTAACTTTAAACGTAGATGATGAGGGCGGAAAGAAATGCCTTCTGAACAATATATCATTTCAGGTAGAGGACGGAGAAATGCTTGTCATTACCGGACCAAACGGAGGTGGAAAATCCACTCTGGCAAAGACCCTGATAGGTATTCAGACACCAGACAGCGGAAAGATTATACTTGATGGACAGGATATCACAGAGCTCGACATCAATCACAGGGCAAATGCGGGAATAGGCTTTGCATTCCAGCAGCCACCGAGATTTAAGGGAATGACCGTCATGAAGCTGCTCAAGCTTGCCGCAAAGGATGAGCTTTCAGACAAGGAGTGCTGCGACCTTCTCACCGCGGTAGGACTCTGCGCAAAGGATTACATTTACCGCCAGATTGACGGCACACTCTCAGGTGGAGAGATGAAGAGAATTGAGATTGCATCAGTGCTTGCCAAGGAGCATTCGCTTTGCATATTTGACGAGCCGGAGGCTGGAATCGATCTGTGGAGCTTTTCAATGCTCATACAGAAATTCGAGGAAATCCATACTGAGAAAAAGCAGAGCCTCATAGTGATTTCACATCAGGAGAAAATCATAAATATGGCAGACCGCATCATGATAATTGATGGCGGAGAAATCAAGAAAATCGGCACAAAGGACGAGGTGCTGCCTTATCTCAATGGTGTACAGAAATGTCACAAATGCGTAGAGAGACTGGAGGGAAGAGCATAATATGGTAAAGCTTGACAACGTAACAGAGGGCGTATTGGACGTCATAAATGATAATAAATTCAGTCAGACCGGTGCCTTTAATCTGCGTGAAAACGGCACATCAATCTGCCACGGAGACAGCGAGCACATCAAGATAAAGAAAAAGACGGACAAGCCCGGCATTGATATTTATATTGATGGAAAGACGGATGGAGAGGCTGTCTATATCCCGGTAGTACTCAGCAAATCAGGCATGACAGACCTTGTATACAACGATTTCTATGTGGAGGATGGCGCAGATGTAAGGATTGTGGCAGGCTGCGGAATCCACAACAGCGGCTGCAACGAGAGCAGACACGACGGCATCCATACCTTCCATGTAGGTAAAAATGCGAATGTCCGATATGAGGAAAAGCACTACGGCGAGGGAAACGGAACAGGTGCGAGAGTGCTCAACCCTGTAACAAATATATTTGTGGGTGAGAATTCTGTTTTCACTCTCGATACAGCACAGATAAAGGGTGTTGATTCTACAGTCCGTGAGACCAATGTGGAGCTTGGAAAGGACGCAAAGCTCTATGTCACAGAGCGTCTCATGACAGATGGAGAGCAGAAGGCGGAGTCAAATATCGAGGTGCAGTTAAACGGAGAGGACAGCTCTGCACAGATTGTTTCCAGATCCGTAGGAAAAGGAAACTCAGTCCAGACCTTCCATCCAAATGCCATCGGCAACAGCAAATGCCAGGCTCATATCCAGTGTGATTCTATCATCATGGATCATGCAGAGGTCGGTTCAATCCCTGAAATCAGGGCAAAAAATATCGATGCAGCTATCATCCATGAGGCAGCAATCGGCAGGATAAACGACGAGCAGCTTCTCAAGCTCCGTACACTCGGACTTACAGAGGAAGAGGCAGAGGAAGTTATCATACAGAATTTCTTAAACTAAATCAGGCGTAAATAGAAACCCCGGAGCGTGATATTGATATACTATCAAAGCATACAATACGCTCCGGGATTTTACACTTACATTTGGGAGAAGTATACTAGAGTCTGTTGAGAGTCTGGTACGGATTAAAATAAGGAGTCAAAATGAAAGCGTATTATCATCTACCGGGATTGTTTGAATTTTATGAATTATACAAAGAATTTCTCCCACTGTACCGCAAGCACCGGGAATATTTCTATGACTGGTGCGACATAGGCTCAATATACGGTGCACCGGCAGACTGCATATGGGGCGGAGGCCGCGTCGGTTTTGGTGAGCACGATCCGAAGGAAGTGCTTAAGCTGATGCAGGAATATGGGATATCCGCGAGACTTACCTTTAGCAATTCATTGCTTACTAAGGAGCATCTTTCTGACAAAAAATGTAACGAACTGTGCAGGATATTTGATATAGGCAGAGATAATGAGCGAAGCAGGGGCTTTGGAAACGGCATAATCATCTACTCAGATATTCTGCTTGATTACATAAAAGAAAACTACCCTGACTTTTATTTTGTGTCTTCAACCACAAAGGTTCTGACGGATTTCAGTGAATTTAAAAATGAGCTAAACAGAGAGGAATTCCGCTATGTAGTACCGGATTTCAGGTTGAACAAATCATTTGACAATCTGAAAGCATTATCACAGCATCAAAAGGATAAAGTAGAATTTTTGTGCAATGAGTGCTGCTGGTTTGGCTGCACGGACAGGAAGAAATGCTACGAGACGGTTAGTCGCAAAAATCTGGGCGAGGATTGCCCGGAGCATTATTGTACTGCACCTGATGCAGGGCAGGGATATCTCTTTTCGAAGGCGATGGAAAATCCGGGATTTATAGGAGTAGACGATATAAAGAACACTTATCTGCCGATGGGCTTTAGCAATTTTAAAATAGAGGGCAGAGGGCTTGGAAGTGCCATGATACTGGAATTTCTGCTCTACTATATGACGAAACCACAGTATCAGATACATGTCAGAGAGCGCATTTATCTCGATAATATGCTGGATTTATTTTGAAATATAAAAACTATACATTAACGACAACAGGAAGGATGATTCTCAAAAATGAATATTAGAAGAGCACACGAAAAAGACATACCAAGACTTATAGAATTATTAGAGCAGGTGCTACAGATCCATGCCGATATCAGACCGGATATTTTTATCCCGGGGACGACAAAATATACAAATGAAGAGCTTGCAGAAATGATAAAGGACGATACAAAGCCGATATATATTGCGGCAGATGATGACGATGTATGCATGGGATATGCATTCTGTCAGATAAGACAGCAGCCGTTTTCCAACAATATGGTGCCGTTTACATCACTTTTCATAGATGATCTGTGTGTAGATGCAAAGACCAGAGGACAGCATATCGGAGAGCAGCTTTTTGAACATGTAAAGAATGAGGCAAAGCATCTCGGCTGCTACGAGGTCACGCTCAATGTATGGAGCGGAAACACATCTGCTGAGAAATTTTATGAGAAGATGGGGCTTAAGACAAAGAAACGCCAGATGGAGTATATTTTAATGTAAAATGTATGTTGACAAACACAAAAAGGAGTGATAAACTCTAAACAAATTTAGCAAGATAAAGTATTAAATCGTTAAAGAAGTGAAAACAGTTTAAACAGTTTCGACAATTTAATAAGTTGTAAACCGTTGAAGCGGAGATAACGGCAATGATGCCTTTACAGAGAGCCTGTGGTGCTGAGAATCAGGTGTGAAACAAGTTGTCAAATGGACCGCTGAGGGCGCAGTCAAATGGATTTATCATTCATACAGATATCCAGAGTATTCTGCGACGTGAGGGCATACGTCATTTACCCGGGATATGTTGGTATCCTGCCAAGCGCACGAGCTTTATCGTGAATTCAAGGTGGCACCGCGGATAGTTAAGATTATTCGTCCTTGACAGAACTAAAATTCTGTCAAGGGCGTTTTTTTAGTGAACAAAAGAACACAATGGAACTTGCAAATCTGCATGCTTGCATGCGAGATTTCAAGTGAACATTGGGTTGTACAACATAAAGCGAGAATTGTAGCAGCGCAAGCTGCGGAGAAGCCTTGAAAAGGCGAATTCGAGCTTGTATGTTGGGCATTTGTTCACGGTTGAACATTGGACATTTATTCACTACCACACAAAATTTGGAGGCAAGCATATGAAAATTTCACCTACACTGACCGAAGTTAAAGAAATAGCAAAAACCGGGAAGTATGACATTCTCCCTGTAAGCTGTGAGATATTATCAGATTTTATCACACCTATAGAGGCTATGAGGATTCTGCAGAATGTTTCAACACATTGTTATCTGCTTGAATCAGCACAGGCCAATGAAGCCTGGGGAAGATATACATTTTTGGGATATGATCCAAAGCTTGAGATTAACTGCATAGATGGTCATATGAAGCTTGGAAAGCTTTCGGTGGAGACGGAAAATCCTTCAGAGTACATCAGACAGATTCTTTCAGAGTACAAGAGTCCGAAATTTGATTATCTGCCTTCGTTTACAGGTGGCCTTGTAGGTTATTTTTCGTATGATTATCTGGGCTACAAGGAGAAAAGCATCAGAGGAAAAGCAAGAGACACAGAGGATTTCAAGGATGTTGATCTGATGCTGTTTGATAAGGTAATAGCATTTGACAATCTGTGCCAAAAGATAATACTAATCGCAAATATGTCACTTGATGCTCCGGAAACAGGCTACAACAAAGCGATTGTTGAGCTAAAGCAGCTTAGGGAGCTTCTGATGCACGGAGAGAAAAAACAAAATATGGGTGGCAAGCTGCTGGGTGAGGTCACACCGCTTTTTGAAAAGGAGCAGTATTGTGAGATGGTCGAGAAGGCAAAGCACCATATCAAAGAGGGGGATATTTTCCAGATAGTTTTATCAAACAGATTGAGCGCACCGTTTGAGGGAAGCCTTTTTGATACCTACCGCGTGCTTCGAACGATAAATCCTTCGCCGTACATGTTTTATTTTTCGGGAACCGATGTGGAGGTCGCGGGAGCATCTCCGGAGACACTTGTGAAGCTTGAAAATGGAGTGCTTCACACATTCCCGCTGGCAGGCACGAGGCCGAGAGGTGCCACAGCAGAGGAGGACAAAAAGCTTGAGGAAGGGCTGCTTAAGGACGAAAAAGAGCTCGCAGAGCACAATATGCTCGTGGACCTTGGAAGAAATGACCTCGGAAAGGTAAGTAAATTCGGAACTGTAAAAGTTGAAAAGCTTCATTCCATAGAGAGATATTCACATGTGATGCATATAGGTTCGACAGTGCGTGGAGAGATAAGAGAAGAGTACGACGCACTCGATGCAATTGAGGCCGTGCTTCCGGCAGGAACACTTTCAGGAGCGCCAAAAATCAGAGCGTGCCAGCTTATCGGAGAGCTTGAGGACAACAAGCGAGGCATTTACGGTGGCGCGATTGGATATATAGATTTTACAGGAAATATGGACACATGTATTGCAATCCGTATTGCCTACAAGAAAAACGGCAAGGTTTTCGTGAGAAGCGGAGCGGGAATCGTTGCGGATTCAGATCCTGAGAAGGAATTTCAGGAGTGCATAAACAAGGCAAAGGCTTCTCTTAAGGCACTGGAAGTCTCACAGGAGGTGGAAGAATGATTTTACTGATTGATAACTACGACAGCTTCTCCTACAATCTGTATCAGCTAATCGGCGAGATAGAGCCTGATACCAGAGTAATCAGAAATGATGAGATGACAGTTGAAGAGATTAGGGCGTTAAAGCCTGACCGCATCATATTATCACCGGGACCGGGAAGGCCTGAGGATGCGGGAGTGATAATAGCTGTGGCAAAGGAGCTTGGAAAGGAAATCCCAATCCTTGGTGTGTGCCTCGGACATCAGGCGATATGCGCAGCATACGGTGCGACAGTCACATATGCAAAGGAGCTCATGCACGGAAAGCAATCGGATGCATCGTTTGACACAGAAAGCCTTTTATTCAAGGGTTGCCCGAAAAAAGCAAAGGTAGCACGTTACCATTCGCTTGCTGCAGATGCGGACACGATGCCTGATTGCCTAAAGATTACAGCCACTACAGATGATGGTGAGATCATGGCTGTTGAGCACAAGGAATACCCGATATACGGAGTGCAGTTTCACCCGGAGTCAATCATGACACCGGACGGAAAGCAGATGCTTAGTAATTTTATCAAAGCTTAATTGAAAATTGCAGCGTTTAATGAATTTATATATTAGTTGTTGAATTGAAAACAAATAGCAGAACAAAATCATAAACAAAATTATAAACGAAATATCATCGGAATACAGGAGGGCATAATCATGATCAAAGAAGCCATAGTAAAAATCGTAAACAAAGAAGACCTCACATATGATGAGGCATATGCAGTGATGAATGAAATCATGGGCGGTGAGACAACATCAACCCAGAATGCAGCTTTTCTTGCAGCTCTTTCAACAAAGAGCGCAAAGGCTGAGACAACAGACGAAATCGCAGGCTGTGCAGCAGCCATGAGAGAGCATGCGGTACAGGTGAAAACAGGTATGGATGTGTTCGAAATCGTAGGAACAGGCGGAGACAATGCACAGAGCTTCAACATTTCAACAACCTCTGCACTTGTTGCGGCAGCAGGCGGCATGAAGGTGGCAAAGCACGGAAACAGGGCAGCCTCTTCATTATGCGGCACAGCAGACTGTCTTGAGGCGCTCGGCGTCAACATAGACCAGAGCCCTGAGAAATGTGTAGAGCTTTTAAATAAAGTCGGCATGTGCTTCTTCTTTGCACAGAAATATCACACATCAATGAAATATGTCGGACCTATCAGAAAAGAGCTTGGTTTTAGAACCGTATTCAATATTTTAGGACCGCTCACAAATCCGGGTTCACCGGCCATGCAGCTTCTGGGAGTGTATGATGAGTATCTTGTAGAGCCGCTTGCACAGGTGCTGGTAAGCCTAGGAGTAAAGCGCGGAATGGTAGTATATGGCATGGATAAGCTCGATGAGATTTCCATGAGCGCACCGACCAAGGCATGCGAGATAAAGGACGGATGGTTCAGAACCACAGTAATCTCACCGGAGGATTTCGGCTTTGAGCGCTGTACAAAGGAGGATTTAAAAGGCGGTACACCTGAGGAAAATGCAAAAATCGTACGTGATATCTTAGGCGGACAGAAGGGTCATAAGAGAAATGCAGTACTCATGAACGCAGGCGCATCACTTTATATTGGAGGAAAGGCCGACAGCATGAAAGAGGGTATCGAGCTTGCAGCAGAAATCATTGATTCAGGAAAAGCACTTGAGACTCTCGATAAGTTCATCGAGGTAAGCAACAGCTAAGCACACAAAACAGGAAAGGAAAAGCGATGAATATTTTAGACCAGCTTGCAGAATATTCAAGGCTTCGCGTGGCAGAAGACAAGAAAAAAATAAGCCTTGATGAAATAAAAAATATCGCGATTCAGACTAAAAACGAAAAGCTTTGTGATTTTGCATTTGAAAAAGCACTCAAAAAGGATGACTTGAGCTTCATATGCGAGTGTAAGAAGGCTTCGCCGTCAAAGGGGCTTATAGAGCCGGATTTCAGATATCTTGAAATTGCAAGGGAATACGAGGCGGCAGGTGTGGATTGCATCTCGGTACTGACAGAGCCGAAGTGGTTTTTAGGCTCGGATGAGTATCTTAAGGAGATTGCAAAAACGGTTTCGATTCCGTGCATCCGAAAGGATTTTACGGTTGATGAATATCAGATATATCAGGCAAAGACACTCGGTGCCGCTGCGGTGCTTTTAATCTGCTCTATACTGTCAGAGGAGCAGCTCAGTAAATACATAAAAATCTGCGACAGCCTTGGCATAAGCGCCCTTGTGGAGATACACAATGAAAAAGAGGCAGGGATGGCGGTAAGAGCCGGTGCCAGAATAATAGGTGTCAACAACCGAAATCTGAAGGATTTTACAGTTGATACAGCTAACAGCAAAAAGCTGCGCGACCTGATTCCCGATGACATCATATTTGTATCGGAAAGCGGGGTAAAGAGCACAGACGATATCAGGGCAATACGTGAAATCGGAGCTGACGCAGTGCTTATCGGAGAGACGCTGATGAGAGCGGACGACAAAAAGGCTAAGCTTGATGAATTGCGATTAAGCTAATAGAGCTATATATAAACATCTTCATAGTTTTAAGAATATCTGTAACTATTCAGTACAGAAAATAAAATATTTACAAATATACATCAGAAGGGAAAACATCATGACAAATCCAAACGGAAGATTTGGTATTCACGGAGGCCAGTACATTCCTGAAACCCTCATGAATGCCGTTAAAGAATTAGAAGAAGCATACAATCATTACAAAAACGATCCTGAATTTAACAGAGAGCTCACAGAGCTTCTCAACGATTATGCAGGAAGACCATCGAGACTGTACTACGCAGAAAAGATGACAAAGGATCTTGGTGGAGCAAAAATATACCTTAAGAGAGAGGATTTAAACCATACAGGAGCGCACAAGATCAACAACGTGTTAGGTCAGGCGCTTCTGGCAAAGAAAATGGGCAAAACCCGCCTGATAGCTGAGACCGGAGCCGGTCAGCACGGTGTGGCAACAGCAACAGCCGCAGCTCTTATGGGCATGGAATGTGTCGTATTTATGGGCGAGGAGGACACAAAGCGTCAGGCACTCAATGTGTACCGCATGCGTCTGCTCGGAGCAGAGGTTATCCCTGTCACATCAGGCACAGCCACATTAAAGGATGCCGTATCGGAGGCAATGAGAGAGTGGACCAAGAGAATTTCAGACACACATTACTGCCTTGGCTCAGTTATGGGACCACATCCGTTCCCTACCATCGTAAGAGATTTCCAGGCGGTCATCTCAAAGGAAATCAAGGAGCAGATGCTTGAAAAGGAGCACAGACTGCCGGATGCAGTCATCGCATGTGTGGGCGGCGGCTCAAATGCCATCGGAAGCTTTTACAACTTCATAGAGGATGAGGGAGTTGAGCTTATCGGCTGCGAGGCAGCAGGAAGAGGAATCGATACCTTTGAGACTGCAGCCACAGTAAATACAGGCCGTCTTGGTATTTTCCATGGTATGAAGTCATATTTCTGTCAGGATAAATACGGACAGATTGCCCCGGTTTATTCTATTTCTGCAGGACTTGACTATCCGGGAGTCGGCCCGGAGCATGCATATCTGTACGATATCGGCAGAGCAAAATATGTACCGGTAACAGATGATGAGGCGGTAAATGCTTTTGAATACCTTGCAAAGACAGAGGGAATCATCCCTGCAATCGAGTCCTCACATGCAGTGGCATATGCCATGAAGCTGGCTCCTACAATGGACAAGGACAAGATAATCGTTGTTACTGTTTCAGGCAGAGGCGACAAGGACTGCGCGGCAATAGCAAGATACAGAGGGGAGAATATTTATGAGTAAGATAAGAAGTGCGTTTGAAAACGGCAAGGCATTTATACCATTTATCACCTGCGGTGATCCAAATTTAGAGACAACTGCAAAAATCGTAAGAGAAGCTGTTGCAAACGGAGCAGACCTTATAGAGCTTGGTATTCCGTTCTCTGATCCTACAGCAGAGGGACCGGTAATTCAGGGCGCCAACATAAAGGCACTTGCGGCCGGAGTTACAACAGACAAGGTTTTTGACATTGTGAGAGATCTGAGAAAAGATGTCACAATTCCTATGGTTTTCATGACATATGCAAACGTGGTTTACTCTTACGGCGCAGAAAAGTTTATCAGTACATGTAAGGAAATAGGCATTGACGGACTCATTCTGCCGGATATCCCATATGAGGAAAAGGAAGAGTTTTTACCACTCTGCGAGAAATATGATGTGGACCTTATTTCATTTATCGCACCTACATCAAAGGATCGCATTGCGATGATAGCAAAGGAGGCAACCGGCTTCATCTATGTGATTTCAAGCCTCGGAGTCACCGGTACAAGAAGCGAGATTAAGACAGATCTGGCTTCAATAGTCAAGGTAATCAGAGAAAACACAGATGTGCCATGTGCTATCGGTTTTGGCATTTCAACACCCAAGCAGGCAAAGAAGATGGTAGATATCTCGGATGGTGCCATTGTGGGCTCTGCCATCATCAAGATAATCGATGAGTATGGTGAGGCTTCACCAAAGTATGTCGGTGAGTATGTTAAAGCAATGAAGGATGCACTGTAGAGGCATTGTATTTTTATGTATGTAAAGGAGATTTTCTAAGGAAATTTAAAATAATATTATAAAATCAGAAAAAATGACTTTTATACCCATATTTCAAAAATAAAATTTATGAAATATGGGTATAAAACTTGAAAAACGAATATATTAATTATATAATAAGTGCAAATAAGACAGTTCAGAGGGAGGAATATCAGGATGCTGTGTCAATTTTCTTTTAAAAACTTTAAATCATATAAAGAAACAACAACATTCGATTTTCAGGCAACATCTATTCCGGAGTTTTCAGAATCGTTGTTAAAAAGCGAGAAAGCAGATGCACTTCTTCCCGTAGGGGTTATATATGGTCCGAATGGTGGCGGGAAAACCAATCTGTTACTAGCTCTTTCATGTTTGATTTCTACAGTGGTTAAGCCGATATATGAATTGGAGAAGGCAAGAGAAAAGATTATTATTCAGCAGAAGATAAGTGCGGCACCATTCTATTTTAATGAAATATCTAGGAAAATGCCGACAGAATTTGAAGTGTATTTCCGACAGGGAAAAAATGAATACAGGTACAACTTATCAATATGCGGGGATGACATTGTTGAAGAATCTCTGTATTGGAAATCCATTGGTGGAAAGAGAACGGGTATGGTTTTTGATAGGGAAGGTGCTGAAATTACATTGGGTGCAAGCATCAATAAAGCGAGTATTAACCGCTCGGTAAACCCCAAGATGCCATATTTATCTTTTTTGGCAATCAACTATGATATACCGGTAATTGTGGAAGTTCAGAAGTGGTTTGAATCATGCATTGTCAAAAACTATGCAAATCCGATTGCAGACAGACAAATAATGTTTTCTGATGATGAATCATATCGAAAGAAAATTGTTCGTGCACTAAATGATGTTGATATTGATGTATCAGGTTATCGGTATGATGAAGAAAATCATGAACTGTATACACAGCGTATGATAGAGGGAAAGATTTATGAATTAAGTTTTAATGATGAGTCAGATGGAACAAAGAAAATGATTGCGGCATTACCTGTGATTTTGTTAGCACTGCAAGAAGGTCGGCTGGTGATTATTGATGAATTGGATGCAAAATTGCATCCTAAGCTGCTTCGTTATGTAATTTCATTGTTTAAGAATAAGAATGTAAACAAAAAGGGAGCGCAGTTACTTTTTACTTCCCATGATATGACAACAATGAAAAATACAGTTTTCAGACGGGATGAAATTTGGTTTGCGGCAGAAAATGAAAGGCACGAAAGTGAAATATATTCCCTATATGAAATCAGAAGAGAAAACAATGAACGAGTAAATAGTACTGCAGCTTATGATAAACAATATCTGGAAGGGCGTTATGGTGCAGATCCATATCTTACAAATATGCTGTCAGGAGGAGAATGGCTATGAGTTTAAAACCTTTCATGGATTTTGCAATAACAAATGCTGAACGCTTGGATGCAATGAATGAAGGAAAAACTCCTGCAAGTTCAGCTCCAGGCACAAAAGTACATGAATTGATTAAACACTTGAGACCATATTTAAAAATCGGATAGGATAGGAAGAAGGAACAAGTAAAATGATGCAGCAAAAAGAAAGATTAGAAAAACAGCTTGATTTCATCAGAGAAATCGACAAGGAAAAGGAGATATTCCGCCAGACTTATTTAGCTGATGCAAGCCGCAAGGAAAATGATGCGGAGCATGCCTGGCATATGGCTATCATGACCATGCTCTTGAGTGAGTATGCCAATGAGAAGATAGACGTGCTAAAGACAGTAGGAATGCTTTTGATACACGACATAGTAGAGATTGACGCAGGAGATACATATGCCTATGATGAGGCAGGCAAGGCCACACAGCATGAGCGAGAGCAGAAGGCGGCGGAGCGTATATACGGACTCTTGCCAAAGGAACAGGGCGAGCCGCTTTTAGAGCTGTGGGAGGAATTTGAGGCGCAGCAGACACCGGAAGCCAGATTTGCCCGCACCATGGACAATATCCAGCCAATGCTCCTAAACGATGCATCGGACGGGCTTTCATGGCGTGAGCACAGTGTAAAGCTGTCGCAGATACTCGGCAGAAATAAGCGCACAGCACTTGGCTCAGAGAAAATCTGGGATTATGCGTTTAACAATATACTGAAAAAGCATGTTGAGAGCGGAAATATCATAGATGATGAGGGCGTCTTCTCTGCGGAAGCCGGTACGCGTGCAAAAGCCAGCGAGCGTAATGGACGGTAATAATATTTACTGAAAAATCCTTTGAAAATCACACATAATTCTATTGTAGACAGTCGTCTTGTATGATATACTTTACTGGATTAAATCGGTGAACTGAATATCAGGTAACTATTCAAGGCTGCTTAAATAGTTACCTGACAAGTATATTGAGCTTCATCGAAATCCACAGAATAAAACACACGGAGGAATCAAAATGAATATTGTATGCTTAGACCTTGAGGGAGTATTGGTACCTGAAATCTGGATTGCATTTGCAAAGGAGACAGGCATTCCTGAGCTTGAAAAGACAACAAGAGATGAGCCTGATTATGATAAGCTCATGAACTATAGAATAAATATTTTAAAGGAGCACGGACTCGGATTAAAAGAAATCCAGGAGACAATCGCAAAGATAGATCCAATGCCTGGCGCAAAGGAGTTTTTGGATGAGCTTCGTTCAATCACACAGGTAATCATCATCAGTGATACATTTTCACAGTTTGCAGGCCCGCTCATGAAGAAGCTCGGCTGGCCGACAATCTTTTGTAACGAGCTTGAGGTTGCTGAAGATGGCGAGATTACAGGCTTTAGAATGAGATGTGAGCAGTCAAAGCTTACAACTGTAAAGGCACTGCAGTCTATCGGATACGATACCATCGCAAGCGGTGACAGCCACAACGATTTGGGCATGATACAGGCCAGCAAGGCAGGTTTCCTTTTCAGAAGTACAGATGCCATCAAGAAGGACTACCCTGAGCTTCCTGCATATGAGACATATGATGAGCTGCTTGCAGCGATTAAAGCAGCATTATGATTAACCGGATAATTATTTATTCGGCAAGTAATAAATATAGTCGATAAACAGCTTCCCACATGATATTTAGAGTGGACACATCCACCTGTACATGTGGGAAGTTTCTATATATTTATGTCATGCAAAAGCATATGAAAGAAGGTAGAGTGCAGATGTATACGGTAACACACATATATGAGGCTGATTTTGGCTGTGAGGAAAGAGCAGACGGCGCAAAAGCAAAATGCGTGGTTTATCTCGAGGACGAAAACGGCAGACAGCGTCATGTAGAGGTTGAGGATGAATGGCTTACGGCAAATGGGATAGAAGAGGGAAGCAGCTGGAAAGAAAATATCACAGATGAAGCCTGAATCATAAACAATGAGATTAATTATGTGATTAGAGTATGTGAATAAATTTTGTGTTTAGATGCACATTGTGTATTGACAACAGTGCAAAAGGTGCTATAATAAAATCAACATATGAACAATCATTCATATGTTCAATAAAAAACGTACAGTAAAACAAATAATTCATGAAAATAAGGAGAACACCACTATGAAGAAGACTTACAAAATCGATGTAGACTGCGCTAACTGCGCCAACAAGATGGAGGATGCCGCAAAGAATACAGCAGGTGTAAAGGATGCTACAGTCAATTTCATGACACTCAAGATGAGCGTTGAGTTTGAAGAGGGACAGGATGCAAAGGCGGTTATGCAGGAGGTTCTTAAGAACTGTAAAAAGGTAGAGGACGACTGCGAGATTTTCTTATAAATTGCCGGGCGCAGGAATGACAAACGATATTATTTCAATGCCTGCGCTATAGTAAGGGTGATCATCAAGAGATTATAATGAATGGAGCTATGGCGTATGAATAAAAAGCAGAAAAAAGTACTGGCGCGTATCATAATCGCAGCGGTACTCATGATTATATTACATTTCATACCGGTTAAGGGAATTATCAGGTTCCTGCTTTACATGGTCCCTTATCTGGTTATAGGATACGATATCCTGAAAAAAGCATTTAAGGGAATCAAAAACAAGCAGGTATTTGATGAAAATTTCCTGATGGCGGTTGCCACTGTGGGTGCGATAGCGGTTGCACTTTATGAGAATGGTGACTATACAGAGGCTATAGCCGTTATGCTCTTCTACCAGATAGGAGAGCTGTTTCAGAGCTATGCAGTCGGAAAGAGCCGTAAGAATATCAGCGAGCTCATGGACATCAGACCCGACTATGCCAATATTGAGGTGGACGGAAAGCTCACCCAGGTTGACCCTGATGAGGTTGCTATCGGCTCGGTAATCGTGGTACAGCCCGGTGAAAAGGTTCCTATCGACGGTGTGATAGTTGAGGGGTCATCTACATTAAACACCAGTGCGCTTACAGGTGAGAGTGTGCCGAGGAATGCAAAATGCGGTGATGAGATAATCAGCGGATGCATCAATATGTCCGGTGTTTTAAAGATTAAAACGACCAAAGAGTTTGGCGAATCAACGGTTTCAAAGATACTTGACCTCGTTGAAAATTCAAGCTCAAAGAAATCAAAATCAGAAAACTTCATATCAAAATTTGCCAAGTATTACACTCCGGCAGTCTGCTACAGTGCACTTGCACTTGCAATACTGCCACCGATTGTCAGAATACTTTTCATGTCAGCCGCACCACAGTGGGGTAGCTGGATATACAGGGCACTTACCTTCCTCGTAATAAGCTGTCCGTGCGCACTGGTTATCAGTATTCCGCTCAGCTTTTTTGCAGGAATCGGCGGAGCCAGCCGCGAGGGTGTTCTTGTAAAGGGTTCAAACTATCTTGAGACCTTATCACAGACCAGATACGTTGTATTTGACAAGACCGGCACCATGACAGAGGGCGTTTTCGAGGTGGCAGGAGTCTACGACAATACGCTCGATAGAGAAAAGGTGCTCGAGTACGCAGCACTTGCAGAGAGCAGCTCATCGCACCCAATCAGCAGGAGCTTACAGAAGGCGTATGGAAAGGAAATCGACAGAACCCGCGTGACAGACGTTGAGGAAATCAGCGGCCACGGAATCACCGCAAAGGTAGATGGCGTATCTGTAGTGGCAGGAAACTACAAGCTTATGAAAAAGCTTGGCTTAAGCTACAGTGAAACTGACAAGGTCGGCACCATAGTCCATATCGCAATAGACGGCAGCTACGAGGGCTATATCCTTATTTCAGATAAGATAAAACCAACCTCAGCGGCAGCAATAAAGGCATTGAAAAAAGCCGGAATAAAAGGTACAATAATGCTTACAGGCGATTCGAGGACAGTAGCCGACTCAGTAGCGGCCGAGCTGGGAATTGATGAAGTATACAGTGAGCTTTTACCGGGTGATAAGGTGGCAAAGGTAGAGGAACTGCTCGCAAGAAAGGGCAGCAAAGAAAAGCTCGCCTTCGTCGGAGACGGAATCAACGATGCACCGGTGCTCTCAAGAGCAGATATCGGAATTGCAATGGGCGCCATGGGTTCAGATGCAGCAATCGAAGCCGCAGATATCGTCCTCATGGATGATGACCCGCTAAAGATAGCAAAAGCAATAAAAATATCGCGCAAATGCCTGCGAATAGTATATGAAAACACATACTTCGCAATAGGCATCAAGCTGATCTGCCTCGTGCTCGGAGCAGTCGGAATAGCCAATATGTGGCTCGCAATATTTGCAGACGTAGGAGTAATGGTGATAGCAGTGCTAAATGCAATCCGCGCATTATTCGTACACAAGCTCTAAAAAGGTAGAGCTCAAAGAGCAGAATTATTAAATAAAAAATACGAGACAGAATGCACCCAAGAGGTGCACTCTGTCTTTCGCGTATAATAAAAGAAGTTACTGTTCACACGAAAGTGTGACAGTAACAAAAGACAATTAAACGGCAATAGCTAATAAACAAGAGCTAAGTAAATTCCTGCAGTGCCCTTACACGCATCCGGACCAGCCCCGTAACTGCGAAGGCACTGAGCAGTTACGCTACCGCCAATACGACGCGTCCATACCCTTCAATGAGCCAAAACCAAAGGGTGCTTGCAGAAATTGCATGTGACATCGCGAATATGGAGATATTTAGAGTCTGTTGGAATTATGTCACAACACAGCAATGTCCGTGCATGGACGCACGGACAAGGCGTTAGCGCCACGGACGGCGCTAAAAGCCGGTTGCGTCCTATAGCCAAAACCTAAATCATAATTTCTACAGAGTCTTAATATCGAAATACTGAGCGAGGGCATATGCAATTTATGCGGAGCACCCGCCCTATAGCCAATAAAGTAAAAATAACGCAATATAGCGCAAAAATAACGAAGAAAGGACACCACCATGAGCGAAAACATAAATGAACAGATAGAATGCTGCGATTGCAACGAAATCCACGAAGACCTTCTGAAAATAGTAAATGATACAATGCCTGAGGAAACCGAGCTCTACGACCTTGCAGAGCTTTTTAAGGTATTTGGCGACTCCACCCGGATCAGAATCCTCTTTGTGTTGTTTGAAGCGGAGGTATGCGTCTGCGACCTTGCAAAGGTGCTTAACATGACACAGTCCGCCATATCACACCAGCTTAGGATATTAAAGGCCAACAAGCTCGTAAACAGCAGACGTGAGGGCAAATCAGTGTTTTATTCGCTTGCAGACGGACATGTGCGCACAATCATTGCGCAGGGACGCGAGCATATCGAGGAATAATACAGGGAGGAATATACGTGACAGAATTAGAAGAATACTATAACAAATTCAACGAGGAAAAGCGCCTGAACAGCCGTCACGGCAGGGTAGAGTTTATCACCTCCATGAAGTATATACACGATTGTCTTGGCAGCTTGATGAATGAGAAGCAGCGTGATCTTCGCTCACAGATCAAAATTCTGGATGTCGGTGCGGGAACAGGCAGATATTCAGTGCCTCTTGCCGAGGAGGGCTATGATGTGACGGCACTTGAGTTAGTTAAGCATAATCTCGGCAGACTGAAGCAAAAGAGCGATAAAGTAAAGGCATACCAGGGCAATGCCACAAAGCTTAAAAAGTTTGGAAACGATGAATTTGACCTCACACTTGTATTCGGACCTATGTATCATCTGAAGTCGGCGGAGGAAAAGCTTGCCGCATTGAATGAGGCAAAAAGGGTGACAAAACCGGGTGGTTACATACTTGTGGCATACATTATGAATGAGTACAGCGTGATAACCTATGCCATAAAGGAGAAGCATATAAAAGAGGGCATAGAGGGCGGAATGCTCGATGAGAGCTTCCATTGTACAGAAAAAGCTAATGATTTGTACAGTTTTGTCCGATTAGAAGATATAGAGGTATTAAATGCACAGGCAGCCCTTACACGCGAAAAGATAATAGCAGCCGATGGCGCGGCAAATTATATCAGGCCATTTTTGAATGCTCTTGACGAGGAAGAGTTTGATATGTTTGTACAGTATCATCTTTCAACATGTGAGAGAGCAGACCTGATGGGAGCAAGTGCGCACACGGTTGACATTTTAAGGGTGTGTGGTGATTCTGAATAAAGCCTTTTCAAATATAACACAGTATAAGATTACATATGAGGAGAACTATGAAAAACAAGGGATTAAAAATTCTATTATGTGTGCTTTTGGTTTTATGCATCATTATGGCGGGAGCACTCATAGGAAAAGAATATATTGGAGATAATATAAAGGAAGCCGCTAACCGGAATGGTGTGGATGTAGTTAAAGACACATCGGATACCGGAAAAGCAGGGGATAACGCAGTTGACAGTACGGCAGAAGGCACAGAGAGTACACAGTCTGATGCAACCAAAGCTGATGCAACAGAAGCGGATACACAGCAGCCACAGATGTCAACCATAGTGATTACGGCTACAGGAGACTGTACACTCGGCAACAATCAGGAGCAAAGCTATGACGGAAGCTTTAATTCTTATTATGACTCAAAGGGACAGGACTACTTTTTTGGCGGTGTGAGAGATATTTTTGAGGCTGACGATATGACACTCATCAACCTGGAGTGTGTGCTATCGGATGCGACGGAGCGCGTAGAAAAGCGCTGGAACCTTAAAGGAAAGCCTGGCTACATCGGAATTATGACGGGCAGCTCCATCGAGGCCTGCAGTCTTGGAAATAATCACACATACGACTATGGACAGCAGGGACTTGACGATACGAGAAATGTGCTCGACAATGCCGGGATAGTGTATGGCTTCAATGATCATACCGGTATTTATGAGACTGCTGATGGGACTAGGATTGGAATAGTGTCGGTCAGCCTTTTGTCACAAAACGGTGACCGAGAGGCATATATCCAAAACGGTATAGCGCAGCTTCGCAATCAGGGGGCGGCGATAGTTATCGCATGCTGCCACTGGGGCATAGAGGGTGACCATTACCCTAATGATTATCAGCAGGCGGCAGCACATCGTATCATCGACTGGGGAGCAGACCTGGTAGTCGGAAACCACCCTCATGTGCTGCAGGGGATGGAGGTCTATAACGGCAAAATGATATGCTACAGTCTTGGAAATTTCTGCTTCGGAGGCAATAAAAATCCGGCAGACAAGAACACGGCGATTTATCAGCAGGCATTTACTTTGATAAATGGTGAATTGCAGCCGGGCATAGATGCTCAGATTATTCCATGCACCTTAAGCAGCGTAAGCTCATACAATGATTTCAGGCCGACAGTGGCTTCGGGCGAAAAAGCTCAGGAGATATGCAATTTAATGAACACATATTCACAAAATTATAGTAAAATAGAAATTGATGGGCTTGGAAAGCTGCATGTAAATTAACAGTAGGTAACTATTCAGAACCACTGAGAAAAAGAAGGGCTGAATAGTTACAATATCATTTTTTTACGAATTAAGATAAAAAGCAGTCATGCAACAAAAGGCATGTACCATCATACAAATATAGTAAGGGAGCAAAGAGCAATATGTATATGTGGAGAGAGCGCAGTAAAGAAGAAAAGCATGAGGATGTAGTAAATACAGGCCTGCTGCCGCTTGATGTGGTAGAGGGATTTAAGATACATCCGGGCTTTTTCAGAATGTACGGAGCGTGCGTGGCATCGAACGGAGTGAGCTTTACTATCAATTCCCATGGGGCAACGAGGTGTACTCTTTTATTGTTCAAGCCACAGGCACCAAAACCGTATGCGAGGATTCCGTTTCCTGATTCATATAGGATAGGAGATACCTACTCCATGCTTGTTTTTGATATAAAGCCGGATGAATTTGAGTATGCATTTTCGTTTGACGGACCATATGAGCCGGCAAAGGGACTTTTGTTTAACGAGGAAAATGTCCTTTTAGACCCATATTCCAGAGCGGTCACTGGACAGCGAAAATGGGGAGAAAAGCCGGAGGGTGGCAAGGATTTTGAGTACAGAGCCAGAGTTGTAAAAAGCAACTTTGACTGGGGCAACATAAAGCAGCTTGAGCAACCCTTTGAGGACCTTGTGATTTATGAGACACATGTGAGGGGCTATACAAAGGATAAGTCCTCAGGTGTCAGCGCACCGGGCACATTTGCCGGATTGAAGGATAAGATTCCGTATCTTAAGGACCTTGGAATAAATGCAGTGGAGCTCATGCCGATTTTTGAATTTGATGAGATGGAGAGCGCGAGAGTGGTCGATGGTGTGCAGCTTTACAATTACTGGGGCTACAACACAGTATCATTTTTTGCACCGAATACCAGCTATGCCTTCAACGAGGAGCACAACCACGAGGGAGACGAGCTGAAATCGCTGATAAAGGCTTTAAAGGAAAATGGCATAGAGGTCATTCTTGATGTGGTGTTCAACCATACCGCTGAGGGAAATGAGATGGGACCGTGCTTCTCCTTCAAGGGAATAGACAATAACGTGTACTATATGCTTACACCGGATGCACACTACTACAATTTCAGTGGCTGTGGAAACGTTATGAACTGTAATCATCCTGTTGTGCGCAGCTTTATCATAGACTGTCTGAGACACTGGGCCATTGAGTACAGAGTGGATGGCTTCAGATTTGACCTGGCTTCCATTCTCGGAAGAGACCAAAACGGTGCACCTATGGCCAATCCGCCGATTCTTGAGTCGCTGGCATTCGACCCGGTACTTGGCAAGATGAAGCTCATCGCAGAGGCCTGGGATGCAGGCGGACTGTATCAGGTGGGAAGCTTCCCGTCATGGAACAGATGGGCTGAGTGGAACGGCAGATACAGGGATGACATGAGAAGCTTTTTAAAGGGCGACGACGGTATGGCGGGAAATGCCATCACACGTATCACCGGCTCACGCGACCTTTACAGCCCGGAGAGCAGAGGACACAAGGCATCAGTCAATTTCATGACATGTCATGATGGCTTTACACTGTATGACCTTTACTCATACAATGAAAAGCACAATGAGAAAAACGGCTGGAATAACACAGACGGAGACAACAACGGACATAGCTGGAACTGTGGCGCAGAGGGCGAGACGGATGATCCAAATGTAAACGGACTTAGAAGGCGCCTTATAAAGAATGCATTTGCAGCGCTTTTGTGCAGCCGTGGCCCGGCGATGTTTTTTGCGGGCGATGAGTTCTGTAACACCCAGTTTGGAAACAACAATGCGTATTGTCAGGACAATATCATTTCATGGCTCGACTGGAGCAGGCTTGAGGAATTCAAGGAAATCCATGATTTCGTGCGTCATATGATTCAGTTCAGGAAAGAGCATCCTATACTCAGAAAGATGACAAAGCCTTCATCCTGCCAGTTCCCGGAAATCAGTGTGCACAACGGTACACCGTTCAATGCCTCGACTGATTACAAGACAAAGCTTATCGGCATCATGTATGCCGGAAGAAATGAGGAGGACACGGAGGATGATATTGTATTCTATTGCATGAATGCATATTGGGAGCCGCTTGTGATGCAGCTTCCGGTGCTTCCGAACGGAAAACACTGGCATGTGGACACCAACACCAATGCAGAGTATTTTGACGGAGAGGACTTCACGGCAAAGACAGAGCTTTTGGGTGTCAACACTATAAGAGTTCCTGCGAGAACCACGATAATACTTGTGGCAGAATAACAATAAAATCTGCAGCCCGGCACACATTGTGATATGTGCACCGGGCTGTTTTTCGTTACGGTTTTGGCTTAGACTGTAACATTTCCCCCTTTCATTTTTCAATATATTTTATGTGACATTTGCATCAGCAGCCGGTGATGGTTGTGAAGTGATACCGGAAGGCCTTGTATATATCACATAATCAGTTGTGAGTTGGACAAATTTCGTCTGTGAATCCAAGAAAATAATTGGGTGTGACACCAAAAATTGTACTTAAATGGCAAATGACAAAAATGTCAGGCACTCTACGGCCTGTCCTGTAGCCTGAAATAGTTGATTCTGCACAGCACATGATTTCAGAAAGAGCAATGTTGGTCAAGTTGTGGAGCCTCATCAGATAATCAAGCCTGTCAGGCACAGTTGTACTAATGGTTGATAGTTGCTTTTCTTGTAAAAAGACATTAATTTTATTCATAAACAAATTGTAACACAATAATCATAAAAAACAACAAATATCTGAAAAAATACGAAAAAAATAGAAAACTTAAAATCACAATTTTAAATCCAGCCACCATCAAAAGTGATTATCTGTCCGGTCAGGTAATCAGGTGCAGTGATGACGGAGTAAGCCATATCTGCGACCTCACAGGCTGTGGCAAAGCGTCCGGCAGGAATTTCATTGGCAAGCTCAGCGCGTTCTGTCTCGTCAAAGCAGCGGTTCATATCGGTATCTATGACACCACAGGCTATGGCATTGACCGGAATATGCGATGGCGCAAGCTCCTTGCCGAGTGCCTTGGTAAATGCATTAATACCGCCCTTGCAGGCAGAGTAAGCTACCTCGCAGGAGGCTCCGACGTTGCCCCAGACAGAGGAAATCTGTAGTATACGGCCACATTTATCGGCAACCATATAAGGGGTGACGAGCTTTGTAAAGTTGAAAACACCGGTCAGATTTATCGCCACGATATTGTTCCATTCATCCGGTGTCATGTCGCTCAGCAGCCCGATATGCGATATACCGGCATTGTTAATGAGCACATCTATATGGCCAAAATGGGAAATTGTTTTCGTAACCATATCCTTGGCAAAGAAAAAGTCTCCTACATTTCCGGTGTAGCACAGCACCTCAATTCCGTATGCACAGTGAAGCTCATCAGCCAGAGCCTTTAGTCTGTCAGATGAATTGCGGCAGCAAAGTGAGAGGTTATAGCCACAGGAAGCCAGCTTTTTGGCAATGGCGGCACCGATACCACGTGAAGCTCCGGTTATTATAGCTGTTTTATTTATGTGATTTATGTGATTGGTGTGATTTATGTGATTTGTCTGATTTGTCATGATATTCTCCTTATAATTTATATACCGTGGTGCTAAGCCGGTCGCTGCGCTACCGGGCCTGCTTCATAGTATAAAGAAAATAATTACGTGATTAAATTACAGTTCAGCCATGGGTATGATACCTTGCTGTGAGGCTGGACACAACAGTATAAATTTTTATCATATTATACAGCATAAATCATACCATAAATATATATTATGGGGTAGACAAAATTTATACATTGTGATATTATTTAATAGTTGCAAAACGAATTGCAGACGGCGTGTGGCTCAGTTTGGTAGAGCGCTACGTTCGGGACGTAGAGGTCGCAAGTTCGAATCTTGTCACGCCGATTTATTTATGTATGTATCTGAATAGTTACCGACTGTATTATTTTGGAGCACGCGCATAGCGTGTTTTTTTTGTTACTGTTCAGTGTGAATAGTAACTTTTTTATTTAGTTCTTTGTAAATCAAAACAATATATTGCTTTATTGGTAAAATAACGGTAAAATAGTACTAGTGTATTGGCCTGATTTAGGAAAGGTACAGAAAATAGGGGATATGAATATTGTTTCACAAATGTGTGCCATTGCGGTGATGTTCGTAATAATGTATTTTTATATTTCGCAGAAAAAGATTATATTACATACATCGAAGGCTTTTGTTGAGGTATGGATTGCAGGCTTGCTGTCACTTTTCTTTGATATTTTCGCACTTGTTGCAATTGAAAAAAGAAGCGGATATCCTCATACTGCTACCAATATTATCTGCAAATTATATCTCTGGACGGTTACATGGGTTGCCATGGTGGCCTTCTGGTATATATGCGTGGATATTTTCAGGAAAAAAGAGCTTGAGCGCAAGTGGAGAAAGCGGCTGTGGATATTTGGAATCTTAACTGATATTCTGATAATGGTCGTACCGATTAAAATTTATGATTCGGATAATTTAGTTTATACATATGGTCCGGCTGTTATTATAACATATGCAGTAACTGTAATTCTGCTGGCGCTTATTCTAATGCTGACAAAAAAATACAGTCAGGCTATAAATCCGAGAAGAAGAAAGAGCATGCAGGTCTGGGTGGCTCTTATGTTTATATCGGCGGTTATTCAGTTTATAGATAAAAAAATATTGATTGTCAGCTTTGCGAGTGTGATAGGTGTGCTTATCCTTTTTATTATGCTTGAAAATCCGATGGCAAATATTGACAGGGATACAGGATTTTTCAACCTTAATGCCCTTTTTGAATACATGAAGGAGGCATATGGACAGGGGAATGATGTATCGATAGTGTGTATTCGCTATGGAAGCAATGAAAATGATTTTTTCACCCGCGAGATGGAAAAAAGTATTTTTTATGAGGTGGTTTCTTTTATAAATAAGCTGCCTGATAATTATGTTTTTAGAAGCTCGGCAAACGAGTATCTGCTGGTTTTTGAGAATACTGATTGTGCAGAAAAAACAATCGGAATATTGGAACGCAGGTTCGACAAGCCATGGGGCAGTGACAATATGACGATGCTGTTTGGGGAGATATATTATCTAAGGTCTACTGAGCTTGTGCGGAGACCATCGGATATACTGGGGCTTTTTCAATATGCCAAGCGTAACAGAGCTGAGTTTACGGGGCGCGGCGTGATGCTCATAAATAATGAAGTCATTGAGCACATATATGATGAAAATTCGGTTGAGAATGAGATAATAGAGGCATTGCGCGATAAACGTGTTGAGGTATTTTACCAGCCTATTTATAACACTAAAACGCATAAATTCACCTCTGCGGAGGCGCTTGTCAGAATAAGGTCGCGCGAGGGAAATATCATACCTCCGGGCAGGTTTATTGCTGTAGCTGAGAAGCGGGGACTCATTTTAAGGCTTGGAGAGCGCGTGTTTGAGATAGTGTGCAGATTTATTGTACAGCATGATATACATGCGATGGGAATTGAGTATATTGAATGCAACCTGTCAGTGGTGCAGTGTGCTTATGACCATTTAGCGCAGGATTTTATTGCAATTATGGAGAAATATCATGTGGATGCAAATGATATTGTGCTTGAGATTACAGAGTCTGCATCTATCACTGAAAAAAAGATACTGCTTGATAATATGAATGCCCTGCGTAAGGTGGGAGTGAGGTTTGCGCTGGATGATTTTGGCACAGGTCAGTCAAATTTAAGCTATATTGTTGATATGCCGATTGACATTGTGAAATTTGACAGAGGCATGACAAATGCATATTTTGATAACGGAAAGGGCAAGCCGGTTATGGATGCCGCAATGGGCATGATTCAAAAGCTTAAGCTTGAGATTGTTTCTGAGGGAATTGAGGAGAAGGAGCAGTTTGCAAAGCTGGATGAGCTTGGAATAGATTACATTCAGGGCTACTATTTCTCAAAACCGAGAAATGCTGCTGAGTTTATTTCATTCATAGAAAGCAATAATGCATAGTTTATTTCATTCATAGAAAGCAATAATGCATAGTTTATTTTATTCATACAAGATAATAATGATATGAGGGGCAAAAGGTATTTTGCCCCTCATTTATGATTAATCAGATTGCTACATGCTACGCATTTCCATAATCTGACTACACCTCGAAGTCCGCTAATTTTCTGCGTCCCCGCAGCAAATTGCTACTTTCTCGGTGTGGTGCGTGTCACTAAGGTATACATCGAATTGCATGCAAGCGTGTATCGATGATACCTTTTGACCCTTTAATCATAATATTTGGGTAGAAATGTTTCCATATGGCAGGGGCAAAAATCCGGAAAAAAGCAGAAAAAAGTAGCTGAAACCGCATAAATTCCCCAAACAGCACCTCAAACCCAGCCCAAAATGATATCCCGATTTTACGGTTGAGAAGAAAAATGGCGACATAATTCTGTGGGAGCATCTTGGCCTGATAGACAATCCTGATTATCGAAATAAAGCTTATCGAAAGATAATGAAATATAACGAAAATGGATATTATCAGGGAAAAAATCTTATATTGACATATGAAACAGCGGAAAGTCCATTGGACCCAATGGACGTAGAGCATGAAATAGAAAAAATGTGCAGGTGATAAAATGCTCAAAAAATTACGAAGAAAATTTATAGCCATAGCAATGTTATGAGTTTTAATTGTTCTCATTGCAATTGAAGGCACGATAAACATCGCAAATTATATAAGTACAAACGAGGCGTTGGATGCATGTCTTAAGCTGATTGACGGAAACGGAGGAACATTCCCGGATCTTTTAGATACAGAAAACGCAAACACAGATACATTCGGCAATACAGCAGATGAAAGTACAAATAAAGGGACTCCCACGCTCAAAGAGCCACCATCCGGCAGAACAGATGTACAGCCACCGGAGGATATGAATTTACAATCGTACAGTAAATTAAAAATATTTTTTTACATGCATTTTACACACTAATGATTTTGCATTTTACATTTCCCCATTACTATATCAGTTGTAACAAACAAAGAAATAAATTCAAGAAAGTAATGAAAGAGGAAATTAAAATGAAAAATCGTATGAAAAAACTTTTAGTTTTAGCAACTGCTGCAACAATGATGACAGCAGCATTTACAGGATGTGGTTCAAGCTCAGACGGAGCAGACAACAATGCAGATACAAGCGCAGATGAAGGTACATCAAATGAGAACTTAAGCGGTTCACTTTCACTTGCAGGAAGTACTTCAATGGAGAAGCTTTGTGAGGCGCTCAAGGAGTCATTCATGGAGAAAAACCCTGGAGTAATAGTAACAGTAGAGTATACAGGCTCTGGTTCAGGAATCGAGTCAGTAACAGCAGGAAGCGTAGATATCGGAGATTCATCAAGAGCACTTACAGATGATGAGAAAGCAAACGGCGTTGAGGAAAACATCGTAGCAATCGACGGAATCGCAGTAATCACAGACAAGGACAACTCAGTAACAGAGCTTACATCAGATGACTTAAAGAAAATCTACACAGGTGAAATTTCAAACTGGAAAGACCTTGGTGGAAAAGATGAGGCAATCGTAGCAATCGGCCGTGAGGCAGCTTCAGGTACAAGAGGAGCATTCGAGGAGCTTCTTGATGTAAAGGATCAGTGCAAATATGCACAGGAGCTTGACTCAACAGGAGCAGTTCTTGCAAAGGTAGGCTCAACACCGGGAGCAATCGGATATGTTTCACTTGACGTGCTTGATGATACAGTAACAGCAATGAAAATTGACGGAGTAGAGGCAACAGAGGAAAACATTGTAGCAGGCAAATATCTTCTTTCTCGTCCATTCGTAATGGCTACAAAGGACAAGATTGACGAGCAGAACGATATTGTTAAAGCTTGGTTTGACTATGTAAACTCAGATGAGGGACAGGCAGTTATCAAGAAGGTAGGCCTTATCCTCCCTCAGTAGAAATTATCGGGCATATTAATGATACGAAATACAGACCTAGCTAGTATGTATAAGTATAAAAATAATACAAAATATAGACATCGATATTAGACATCAGTATTAATACATATCGACAAGATACAGGGTTTCCTCAGGAAATGGCAGGTTTCCTGGGGAACTTTTTGAAACAAGGAGACCAGCTATGAAAAGTCAACCATAAATTAGCAAAAAATTTCTTTTTCATATCGGTGGTAAAAAAGGGTAACTTTAATAGAGCTCCCTTAGGGTGCTTTTTCAAAATCTATCGATATTGGTATACAGACCTCTTATTCGAGGTTAAATTCTACTTCGTCAGTGAGCATCTTCCAGATGA
>ENA-OQHF01000033-OQHF01000033.1-human-gut-metagenome-genome-assembly--contig:-NODE-33-length-72798-cov-9.158358_pt1 | contig 72798 bp, 62 predicted proteins | sample MGYA00242559_ERZ504709 | MGnify/ENA primary metagenome ERZ504709 (study PRJEB26092, sample SAMD00036203) | human gut metagenome | host: Homo sapiens | study: EMG produced TPA metagenomics assembly of... | reverse complement strand
GGGCTGCCCCAAAAGTCACCGCAGGCCGCGCCGCCGAAAGGCCGGGCGCAGTTTCTGTAGATTCCGCACGATCGCCGGAAAGCAACTTAATGTGCTTTCCGAGCGAGCCCAGGACCTGACCGAGCGAAAACCTTGCGCCCGGCCTTCGGCGGCGCGGTCGGAATGGTGGAATTGTGTGCAGCCCGGTTTTCCGTTGACCGACGCCGGGGTCCCCGCCATAATACTTTCGGTTCACGCACGAATCCGCTGCCAGAGACAGCCGGTGCAAACGGGCATTGCCCGCGAGCTTAATGGGATATCCCGCCAGCCGAGGTGGTCGAGTAGATATGTCTTCTCGCCCCGTCGCTCATGCAGCGCGGGGGCTTTCTTTTTGGACATGCCCCCGTCACGTCCTTGTGGCGGACCGTGCCCGGAAAGAATTCGAGGAGGTGTAATTCATGCCCCAGCAGTACAAAATCGACAAGGTTGCAGAGATCGAGTCCCGTATCGCCGAGAACGCCGGTCTGTTCGTCGTCAACTACAACGGTCTGACGGTTAAGCAGGCTCAGGAGCTGCGTCATCAGCTTCGCGAGTGCGGCGCCGAGATGAAGGTCTACAAGAACAACCTGGTCAAGATCGCTCTCAAGAACCAGGAGCAGCCCGAGCTCGACGAGATCCTCGCCGGCCCCGTCGCTTATGTGTTCTACGAGACCGAGCCGGTCGAGGCCGCTAAGACCCTTAAGGACTTCTCTGCTAAGTCCAAGGGCGTCCTTGAGATCAAGGGCGGTATCTCCGACGGCAAGGCCGTTTCCGCTGATGATGTTAAGGCTATCGCCGAGCTGCCCACCAAGGATCAGCTTCTCGGTCAGATCGCCGGTCTCATCTCCGGTTTCGCTCGCGACATCGCTGTCTGCGTCAACGGCGTTTCCTCTGGTCTCGCTCGTTCGATCCAGCAGGTCTCCGAGCAGAAGGCAGCCTAGTCGCTGTTTTCACCCGCGGCGGCAACGCCGCACCCCTGACGCATTCGCGTCGTGTTTTAACTGATCTCCGTGCATCTGCACGGAAACCGAAAGGACTTAGAAATGGCTAAGCTTACCACCGATGAGATCATCGATGCTCTTAAGGAAATGACCCTTCTCGAGGCTTCCGAGCTCGTTAAGGCTATCGAGGACACCTTCGGCGTTTCCGCCGCTGCTCCTGCCGCCGTTGTCGCCGCTCCCGCTGCTGGCGCTGCTGAGGCCGAGGAGAAGACCGAGTTTGACGTCGTGCTCGAGGGCTTCGGCGACAACAAGATCCAGGTCATCAAGGCCGTCCGTGAGCTCACCAACCTTGGCCTGAAGGAGGCCAAGGAGGTCGTCGAGGGCGCTCCCAAGGCTGTTCTCGAGGGTGCCAAGAAGGAGGACGCCGAGGCTGCCAAGGAGAAGCTCGAGGCTGCTGGCGCTGCTGTCACCCTCAAGTAATCAGGCTTTCTCGCCAGATTTCTTTGCAGACGGGGTTCGCATTGCGAGCCCCGTCTTTTTTGTTTTGGCCCCTCATTCCCATTGCTCGGCACGCAGAACACCGCTGTCTTCGCCGTGCCAATCCCGTTACCGCTGGGGCGTAAAATTGCATCATTCGAGCAATAATTTGCGTTGACCTGCTGAAGAATTGCGTTTGCCTTACGGCGACGTATGTCTCCGGCGGTAAGATACTTCAGCATCGCAATTTGGTCTGCGGCCGCCGTGCCGCACGCACAGGGCGCATCCTGCGCCTGCGAAAGGATCCTTGAATAATATGAAGGCAATCATCCCCGCCGCCGGTCTTGGCACGCGTTTTCTGCCTGGCACCAAGTGCACGCCCAAAGAGATGCTGCCGGTGCTCGACAAACCGGTCATCCAGTACGTCGTTGAGGAGGCGCTCGACCCCGATGAGGTCGACGATGCTATTATCGTCACCTCTCCCGGCAAGCCCGAGTTGCTGAGCTACTTCCAGCCCGATCGTTCGCTCGAGAACCTGCTGCGCGAGCGCGGCAAGGATGCTTATGCCGACGCCGTCGCCCATGCGGGCGGTATGCCGGTCGACTTCCGCTATCAGTACGAGCCCAAGGGCCTCGGTCACGCCATTCGCTCTGCCGCTGACGCTGTGGCGGGGGAGAACTTCCTGGTTCTTCTGGGCGACTACGTTGTGCCCAACCGCGACATCTGCGACAAGATGCTTGCCGTCTCCAAGGAGCACGGTGGCGCTTCTGTTATCGCCGTTGCCGCGTGCGCTCCCGAGGAAGTCAGCCGCTATGGCGTTATCGCCGGCGATCGCGTGGGCGCTCTCGAGGGCTTCGAGAATGCCGCCGACGACGAGCCCGGTGCCGTTTGGCGCATCGGCGGCCTGGTCGAGAAGCCCGCTCCCGAGGCGGCTCCGTCCAACCTGTACATCGTCGGTCGCTACCTGCTGAGCCCGTTGGTCATGGACCTGCTGGCCGATCAGCAGGCCGGTAAGGGCGGCGAGATCCAGCTGACCGACGCCATGGCCCGCTCGCTCGACCGCGAGGCCATGTACGCCGTCGTCATCGACCCGCTGTCGGGCTACGATACCGGTACCCCGTCTGGCTGGATGGCCACCAACGCCCTCATGGCCGCAAGCGATCCTCGCTTTGCCGGCGCCTTCTGGGATGCCATCGACGAGCGCGGCGGTTTGATGCGTAAGTAAGCCTTCGGGCATCGACATTTACGGGTGCGGACTTCGGTTCGCGCCCGTTTTTTATAAGAGCTGCGATTGCTAGCCCTCTGTTCACAGAAAATATATGAACAGGTGTTCGATGCACATCCATCTACCTGCATGTTTTCTGTCGAAAAACTTTGCTACTCCAAAAACTCAATCACGTCAAGGCTTTTCTTGCTCAACGGTCGGTACCTGATAAACTATTAGGTTGCGATAACTGGCGAAGCTATGCCTCGCCAATCCACCGAGCATTTCCGTGAAGGAGGAAAAACCTGGTGACCTACGCATACACTGCCACTGAGCGCAAGCGCGTCAGCTTCGGGAAAATCCCGGAAGCCATGGAGCTCCCCAACCTTATCTCTGTTCAAAGGGAATCCTTTGAGCGTTTTAAGGACGAGGGCCTTCGTGAGGCGTTCAAGGAATCCAGCCCCATCCAGAGCCAGAACCATGTTCTCGAGGTTACCTTCGGCGAGCATCAGTTTGGCGATCCCGCGCACACCGTCGAGGAGTGCCGCGAGAAGGACATGACCTATCAGGCTCCGCTTCTGACCGACGTCCGTCTCACTAACAAGGAGACCGGTGAGATCAAGGAGCAGCTCGTCTTTATGGGCGACTTCCCCATGATGACCGATCAGGGCACCTTTATCATCAACGGTACCGAGCGTATCGTCGTCTCCCAGCTCGTCCGTTCCCCGGGCGTGTACTACAGCTCCGAGATGGATTCGGGCAAGCAGATCTACAAGGCTCAGATCATCCCGTCCCGCGGTGCCTGGCTCGAGTTTGAGGTCGACAAGCGCGACCAGCTCATGGTCTCCATCGACCGTAAGCGCAAGCAGAGCGCCACGATGTTCCTGCGCGCCCTTGGCATCGCCGTCACCAACGACGATATCATCGAGCTGCTCGGCAACTCCGATGTGATCAAGCGCACCCTCGAGCGCGATACCGCCCTTACCCGCGAGGATGCTCTTATCGAGATCTACCGTCGCCTGCGCCCGGGCGAGCCTCCCACCGTGGATGCTTCCCGCAGCCTGCTCGAGGGCCTGCTCTTCAACCCGCAGCGCTACGATCTGGCCCGCGTCGGTCGCTACAAGGTCAACAAGAAGCTCAACCTCACCACCGAGGAAGAGGTCACGGTGCTCACCGACGAGGATATCGTCGCTACGCTGCGCTACCTGCTGTCCCTCGCTGCTGGCGAGCAGGGCTTCAAGGTCGACGACATCGACCACTTTGGCAACCGCCGCATTCGCACCGTCGGCGAGCTCGTCGCCAACCAGTTCCGTATCGGTATGAGCCGTATGGAGCGCGTCGTCCGTGAGCGCATGAGCTCCCAGGACATCGACGAGATCACCCCGCAGTCGCTCATCAACATCCGTCCGATCGTGGCCTCTATCAAGGAGTTCTTCGGTTCCTCGCAGCTCTCGCAGTTCATGGACCAGGCAAACCCCCTGACCGGTCTGACCCACAAGCGCCGTCTGTCCGCACTCGGCCCCGGCGGTCTTGCCGGCCACAAGTCGGGCTCCAGCCGCCGCACCAACGTGCCGACGGCCGTCCGCGACGTTCACAACTCGCACTACAGCCGCATGTGCCCGATCGAGACCCCCGAAGGCCCCAACATCGGCCTGATCGGCTCGCTCGCCCTCTACGCCCGCGTCAACGAGTATGGCTTCATCGAGGCCCCGTTCCGTCGTGTCGAGAACGGCGTTGCCACCGATCAGATCGACTGGATGACCGCTGACGAGGAAGAGAAGCACGTCATCGCGCCGGCCAACACGCCGCTCGATCCCAAGACCAACGAGTTCATCACGACCGATGCCGAGGGCAAGATCGTCCGTCCGCATACCGTGATCGCCCGTACCCGCGACTTCGACGGCTCCTTCGGCGCTCCCGCCGACGTGCCTGTCGAGGACGTCGACTACATGGACGTCTCGCCGCGTCAGATGCTCTCCGTCGCAGCCACGCTGATTCCGTTCCTCGAGCACGACGACGCCAAGCGTACGCTCATGGGCGCCAACATGCAGCGTCAGGCCGTGCCGCTGGTTCACCCCGCCGCTCCCTATGTCGGTACCGGCATGGAGCGTCGCGCCGCCCTGGACTCTGGCGAGGTTACCCTGGCCAAGAACGCCGGCGAAGTCATCTATGCCGACGCCTCCAAGATTATCGTCAAGCACGCCGGCGGCATGGACGAGTATCACCTGGCCAAGTACCAGCGCTCCAACCAGTCCACCTGCATTAACCACCGTCCGCTCGTGCGCGTCGGTGACACCGTTGAGCAGGGCGAGCCTCTGGCCGACGGTCCTTCGACCGATCATGGCGAGCTCGCACTGGGCCAGAACCTCACCGTGGCATACATGCCGTGGGAAGGCTTCAACTACGAGGACGGTATCGTCGTGTCCGAGCGCCTGGTGGCCGAGGACCTGCTGACGACCATCAATATCACCCGTCACGAGATCGACGCCCGCGACACCAAGCTCGGCCCCGAGGAGATCACTCGCGAGATCCCGAACCTCTCCGAGGACATGCTTGCCAACCTCGACGAGGACGGCATCATCCGCATCGGCGCCGAGGTCGGTCCTGGCGACATCCTGGTCGGCAAGGTCACGCCTAAGGGCGAGAGCGCTCTGACCGCCGAGGAGCGCCTGCTGCGCGCCATCTTCGGTGCCAAGGCTCACGATGTTCGCGACACCTCCCTTAAGATGCCTCACGGCGCTTATGGCCGCGTCATCGACGTCGTCCGCTTTAGCCGCGAGAACGGCGACGACCTGGCCCCCGGCGTCAACGAGCAGGTGCGCGTCTACGTCGCCCAGCGTCGTAAGATCCAGCAGGGCGATAAGATCGCCGGTCGCCACGGCAACAAGGGCGTTATCTGTAACGTTCTGCCGGTCGAGGACATGCCCTACATGGCTGACGGTACCCCGATCGACGTTATCCTCAACCCGCTGGGCGTTCCTTCGCGTATGAACGTCGGCCAGCTGCTCGAGTGCCACCTTGGCTGGGCTGCTGCCTGCGGTTGGGATACCGAGGATGCCGACTCCGACAAGTATGTCCCCGGTCCGTTCTTCGTCTCGACGCCCGTCTTCGACGGCGCCAAGGAGGACGAGATCGCCGAGGTCATCCGTCGCGCCAACAAGAACATGCTCAACAAGGCCACCGCTGCCTTTGGCGATCACATGCGCCCCGAGTTTGTCACCCAGCTTGACGAGCGCGGCAAGACCCGCCTGTTCGACGGCCGCACCGGCGAGGAGTTCCGCGAGCCCATTACCGTGGGTACGTCCTACATCCTCAAGCTCGGCCACATGGTTGACGACAAGATCCACGCCCGTTCGACCGGCCCTTACAGCCTGGTTACCCAGCAACCGCTGGGCGGCAAGGCTCAGTTTGGCGGCCAGCGCTTCGGCGAGATGGAAGTTTGGGCACTGTACGCATACGGTGCTTCCAACGTCCTGCAGGAGATCCTGACCGTCAAGTCCGACGATACCGTGGGCCGCGTCAAGACCTACGAGTCCATCGTCAAGGGCGAGAACGTTCCGGTTCCGGGTATCCCCGAGTCCTTCAAGGTTCTCGTCAAGGAGATCCGTTCCCTCGCGCTGGACATCGAGCCCATGCACGATGCCGACGAGGACGCCTCCGCCCCTGTGACCGCCGAGGAGACCTCTGCTCTCGACGACCTGGCTGCGCTCGCCGGCGTTGACGCCGACGTCGAGGCCCAGGATGCCGAGACCGCCGAGGCACCCGAGGCTGTCGCCGCCACGACCACTGATAAGGAGTAGTTGACTGTGGCAGATTTCGAAACTACTGATTTTGACTCGGTAAAGATCTCCCTTGCCTCCGCCGACCAGATCCGTTCCTGGTCGCACGGTGAGGTCAAGAAGCCGGAGACCATTAATTACCGTACCCTCAAGCCCGAGAAGGACGGCCTGTTCTGCGAGAAGATTTTCGGTCCCGCCAAGGACTGGGAGTGCTCCTGCGGCAAGTACAAGGGCATCCGCTTTAAGGGCATCGTCTGCGAGCGCTGCGGCGTCGAGGTCACCTCGGCCAAGGTTCGTCGCGAGCGCATGGGTCACATCGAGCTCGCCGCTCCCGTGTCCCACATCTGGTACTTCAAGAGCCCCACGAGCTTCCCGATGAGCCGTATGCTCGACATCAAGTCCAAGGACCTCGAGAAGGTTTTGTACTTTGCCAGCTACATCATCACCGAGGTCGACTACGAGGCTCGCGAGGCCGACGCTGACGACCTGCGCGAGGAGCTCGCCGCCGATCTGGAAGAGATCGATGCCGAGTGCGCCCGCCAGATCGAGTCCCTCAAGGAGCAGGGCAACCCCGAGAACTTTGACGAGTTCTCCGACGAGGAGCCGCTGACCCCCGAGGAGATCGCCTCTGGCATCGTCGACATCGAGGAAGAGTGCAAGGACGAGAAACAGCTCCGCACGGACGCCTTCAACGCCTTCATGAAGCTCACCGAGCGCGACCTCATCTCCGATGAGCCGCTGTTCCGCGAGATGACCCGTTACTACTCCATGTACTTCAAGGGTGGCATGGGTGCCGAGGCCGTCCGCGACCTGCTCGCTGCCATCGACCTCCCCTCCGAGGCCGAGAAGCTCAAGGCCATCATCGCCGACGAGGACTCCCAGAAGCAGAAGCGCGAGAAGGCCGTCAAGCGCCTCGAGGTCGTTGACGCCTTCCTGAAGGGCGGCAACAGCCCCGCGAACATGATTCTGGACGTCATCCCGGTCATTCCGCCCGATCTGCGCCCGATGGTCCAGCTTGACGGCGGCCGCTTCGCTGCGTCCGATCTCAACGACCTGTATCGTCGCGTGATCAACCGTAACAACCGACTCAAGCGCCTGCTCGACCTGGACGCCCCTGCGATTATCGTGAACAACGAGAAGCGCATGCTCCAGGAGTCCGTGGACGCCCTGTTCGACAACGGCCGTCGTGGTCGCCCGGTCTCTGGTCGTGGCGGTCGCCCGCTCAAGTCGCTCGCCGAGGCCCTCAAGGGCAAGCAGGGTCGTTTCCGTCAGAACCTGCTGGGTAAGCGTGTCGACTACTCCGGCCGTTCGGTTATCGTTACCGACCCCAAGCTGCTGCTGCACCAGTGCGGTCTGCCCAAGACCATGGCGCTGGAGCTCTTCAAGCCCTTCGTCATGAAGCGCCTGGTCGAGCTCGGCAAGGTCGAGAACATCAAGGGCGCCAAGCGCGCTATCGACCGCGGTGCCACCTTTGTGTGGGATATCCTCGAAGAGGTCATCGACGGTCGCGTCGTGCTGCTCAACCGTGCACCGACCCTGCACCGTCTGTCCATCCAGGCCTTTGAGCCGGTGCTGGTCGAGGGCAAGGCTATCCACCTGCACCCGCTGGTCTGCTCGCCCTTCAACGCCGACTTCGACGGCGACCAGATGTCTGTCCACGTGCCGCTGTCCAGCCAGGCTCAGGCCGAGGCTCGCGTGCTCATGCTCTCTGCGAACAACCTGCGCTCGCCGGCATCCGGCAAGCCGGTTAACATCCCTTCGCAGGACATGATCATCGGTGTGTACTACCTCACCCAGGTCCGCGACGGCCTGCCCGGCGAGAACCACGTGTTCGCCAGCTTCGACGACGCGCTGCACGCCTATGACTGCCGCTCCGAGGTCGACATGCAGGCCAAGATCCAGGTTCGCGTGTCCGCCGAGAACGCCAACGTCATCAACGAGGACGGCACCCGTATCTTCCGCGTCAAGAACGGCAAGAACGAGTTCGTCGACTACGACGTCACCGGTAACAAGACCGCGCGCTTCGAGACCTCTATCGGCCGCATCATCTTCAACCGCCAGTGCCTGCCCGAAGACTACGAGTTCATGAACTACAAGATGGTCAAGGGCGACGTGGCCAAGCTGGTTGCCGACTGCTGCGATCGTTACCCCGAGGCCAAGGTCGGCCCGATCCTCGACGCCATCAAGTACTCCGGCTTCCACTACGCTACCCGCGCCGGCCTCACCATCTCGGTGTGGGACGCTCTCATCCCTGCCGAGAAGCAGGAGCTGCTCGATCGCGCCCAGGCCAACGTCGACCAGATCAACGAGTACTTCGAGGAGGGCTTCATCAACGAGACGGAGCGCCACATCGAAGTCGTTAACGAGTGGACCGCTTGTACCGACAAGGTCGCAGCGCTCATGCTCGACTTGTTCGACGAGGAGAACCCGCTCTACATGATGGCCGACTCCGGCGCCCGTGGTTCTAAGACCCAGCTGCGTCAGCTCGGCGGCATGCGTGGCCTGATGGCAGACATGTCCGGCGAGACGATCGACCTTCCCATTAAGGCGAACTTCCGCGAGGGCCTGCTGCCGCTCGAGTACTTCATTTCGACCTACGGCGCCCGTAAGGGCCTGGTCGATACCGCATCCCACACCTCGGACTCTGGTTACCTGACCCGTCGTCTGGTCGACGTGGCCCAGGACGTCATCGTCCGCGAGGAGGACTGCGGTACGCACGAGGGCGTTACCTACAACCTCATCATCCCCGGCACCACCGATCTCAACGCCGACCTCGTCGGCCGTTGCTTCATCGAGGACGTCGTGGCCCCCGATGGCACCGTGCTCTTTGAGCAGGACGGCTACATCGAGAAGGTCGCCGACATCCAGAAGATGGTCGATGCGGGCCTCAAGAAGGTCAAGCTTCGCGCGCTGCTCACCTGCCGCTCCAAGTACGGCGTGTGCCAGAAGTGCTACGGCTGGGATCTTTCCACCCGTCGTCCGGTCGCCATCGGTACCGCGGTCGGCATTATTGCCGCCCAGTCCATCGGTGAGCCCGGTACGCAGCTTACGATGCGTACCATTCACTCCGGCGGCGTCGCTGGCGTCGACGATATTACGCAGGGCCTGCCTACGGTCAGCCGTATGTTCGATATCGTCGGCAACGTCAACGAGAAGATCCTGGGTCGCGAGGCCGAGCTGGCTCCGTACTCCGGTCACCTCTCGATTAAGCCCGAGAAGTCCGAGTACGTGCTGACGCTCACCGACTCCGAGGACCACACCCGTGTTCTCGATGAGCGTCGCGTCCCCGCTTCGGTGCGCTTTATGCCCGAGATTGAGGACGGCTGCGAGGTTCGCGCCGGCGACCAGATCACCAAGGGCTTCGTCAACTTCCGCAACCTGCGCAAGCTGACCGACATCGAGTCGACGATGCACACCTTCGTCGAGAGCGTCAAGGACGTCTACACCAGCCAGGGCGTTGACCTGAACGACAAGCACATCGAGGTGCTCGCACGTCAGATGCTGCGTCGCGTTCAGATCACCAACCCCGGTGACTCCAAGTACCTGCTTGGTCAGTACGTCGACCGCTACGAGTTCGCCGACGAGGTCGAGCGCGTTGCCCGTCTGGGCGGCCAGGCTCCTGTGGCCGAGCCCGTCATCCTGGGTACGCTCAAGGTCGCGTCCAACATCGACTCCTGGCTGTCGAGCGCTTCGTTCATCCGTACCGCCGGCGTCCTTACCGAGGCTGCCATCGAGGGCAAGGTCGACCACCTGCTCGACCTTAAGTCCAACGTCATCGTCGGTAAGAAGATCCCGGCTGGTACCGGCCTCAAGCCGTACGCCAACGCCAAGCTGACGTATCGCACGGCCGACGGCTATGTTGACATCGACGGTCCGGCTTCGCCCAACGCCAAGTCGCTGCCCGAGTGGGCTCCGGTTGAGCTCAAGGACCTGGACGAGCAGCTCCCGCAGCAGCTCGACTGGGCCGGCTACGACGAGTTCGGTGGTGCTGACGGTTCGTTCACCCGCAACGGCCATACCATCTCCGCCGAGAAGGCTCGCCTGTACCTGTTCGACGACCTGGGCGTGTCGCAGCGCTGGACCAACAAGTTCAGCGAGGTCGGCATCGAGACGGTCGGCGATCTGGTCGGCAAGTCCGAGGAGGATCTGCTGCGCATCGATGGTATCGGTGCCAAGGCGATCGAGGAGCTCCGTGACGGCCTGGAGGCCCACGACCTGCTCTACATCCTCGAGAACAACGACGACGTTGCCGACGAGGAAGACCTCTCGCAGCTGCTGCAGATGGTCTTTAGCCCCGACGGTCCGGACGATATCCTGCTGGGTACCTCCGCTCCGACGCATCACGCCGACGCCGACGAGGAGCTCCTGGGCGCCCCGATCGACGACAAGAAGGCTCCCGCCAACGGCGCGATCAACGAGGACATGGCTTCCCTCGACGAGCTGCTCAACCAGCTCGTGGACACTGACGACGCCGAAGAGGCCAAGGACAACGACGAGGAGTAACTAGTTCCGCCGTTCTAACGAACGGCGGAGATCTCCGTCGCTGCGCGGCCCCCAGGGCTACAATCTGTCATTCAAAAGGCAGGGCATGACCAAAAGGTCAATGCCCTGCCTTTTTCATGCCACCTTGTACGCTCTGGGGGCCGCTCGCTTGCGTTTGCTCAACCTGTTGCGTTCCGTCGATCCCTTGGGGACGGAGGAAAACGGATCATTTTGAGGTGCGATTTCGGAAGTATGCGGCAAAATCTTGATAGGTCGACCACACCGCATATGCTCAAGCGCTCTACCTGCGGATTTGTTATCGCAAAACCCCTGTGTGCTCGGCAAGTTCATAATTTGCCGCATACTTCCGAAAACGCCGCCGATTTCCATGCGAGAGATGAGAGCAGATCACCGCTGGAGCGCAGCATTTCCCCAGATAAAACCGACCAAAATAAACCTGTCCCTTTTTGGCAGGGAACGTTGCCCCAACGAGCACGTTGGATTCCCGGGCCGGGCGGCACAGGGGTTAAGTTTGTCGCGAGTTCCGCATGAGCCGGAGGCCACTTAATGTGGCCTCCGTGCGAGCCAGGACTGTAGAGCAGCAAACTTAACCCCTGTGCCGCCCGGCCCGGGAATCCGCCCCCCGCGCACAGGAGGAGATTCCTTTTGTGTAGGCTTTGCGGAAATGTGCTCATTTTGGGATACGCCCGGCGGCGTGGTCTGTTGACGGCACAGCTAACGGCACGTATCCTATCGAACTGCGTGTTTCGTAGGGGGATGCTGACCCCTCGATTCAAGCCGTTGCACTTTACAGAAAGCTGGAATCATTCGAGAAGGAGTACGCTTTGCCTACTATTAACCAGCTGGTTCGCCAGGGCCGTCGTTCCGTGCCCAAGAAGTCCAAGAACGCTGCTCTGCAGCACAACTCCCAGAAGCGCGGCGTGTGCACCCGCGTCTTCACCACGAGCCCCAAGAAGCCGAACTCGGCTCTTCGTAAGGTTGCCCGTGTTCGCCTCGTCAACGGCATCGAAGTTACTGCTTACATCCCGGGTGAGGGCCACAACCTGCAGGAGCACTCCATCGTGCTCGTCCGCGGCGGTCGTGTCCGTGACCTCCCTGGTGTCCGTTATCACGTCATCCGTGGCGCCTACGACGCTGCTCCGGTCCAGAACCGTATGCAGGCCCGTTCCAAGTACGGTGCTAAGCGCCCCAAGGCCAAATAAGCCAGATAACGTTTTGATACTTTCGCCGTGTGCCGCCTAAGCGCCGCACGGTAGACACTTAAGGAGATTTCACATGCCGCGTCGTGCAGCAGCTAATCGTCGTGAGGTTCAGCCTGACGCCGTTTACAACAACCGCCTGGTGACTCAGCTCATCAACAAGGTCCTTCTTGACGGCAAGAAGGCCACCGCTGAGCGCATCGTTTACACCGCTTTCGAGATCGTTGCCGAGAAGTCCGAGGGTGGCGACGCTCTCGCTACCTTCAAGAAGGCTATGGACAACGTCAAGCCCACGCTCGAGGTTAAGCCCAAGCGTGTCGGTGGCGCTACCTATCAGGTCCCGATGGAGGTCAACTCCCGTCGTTCCACCGCTCTGGGTATCCGCTGGATCGTCAACTTCTCCCGCGCTCGCAAGGAGAAGACCATGGCCGAGCGTCTCGCTAACGAGATCCTCGACGCCTCCAACGGTCTTGGCGCTTCCGTCAAGAAGCGTGAGGACGTCTTCAAGATGGCCGAGGCCAACCGCGCGTTCTCTCACTATCGTTGGTAAGTTTAAGGTAAGGAACTAACATGGCTAAGCCTAAGTACAAGCTTTCCGATACCCGTAACATCGGCATCATGGCCCACATCGATGCTGGTAAGACCACCACGACCGAGCGTATTCTTTACTACACCGGTAAGACCCACAAGATCGGTGAGGTCCATGAGGGCGCTGCCACCATGGACTGGATGGTTCAGGAGCAGGAGCGCGGCGTAACCATTACCTCCGCTGCTACCACGTGCTTCTGGAACAAGGACGGTAAGGACTACCGCATCCAGATCATCGACACCCCGGGCCACGTTGACTTCACCGCCGAGGTCGAGCGCTGCCTGCGCGTCCTCGATGGCGCTGTCGCCGTCTTCGACGCCGTTGCCGGCGTTCAGCCCCAGTCTGAGACCGTTTGGCGTCAGGCTTCCACCTTCAACGTCCCCCGCATCGCCTTCATCAACAAGTATGACCGCGTGGGCGCCGACTTCTTCAACGCTATCGAGACCATGAAGGATCGTCTCGACGCTAACGCCGTGGCCGCTCAGGTCCCGATGGGCGCCGAGGACAACTTCTGGGGCGTCATCGACCTGGTCACCATGACTGCATGGGACTTCAAGGCCGACGACAAGGGCATGACCTACCCCGAGCCGATGGACGAGATCCCGGCTGAGTTTGCCGACATCGCTGCCACCAAGCGCGAGGAGCTCCTCGACGCTGCTGCCAGCTTTGACGACGAGCTCATGGAGAAGATCCTCATGGAGGAGGACTTCACCGTCGAGGAGCTCAAGGCTGCTCTGCGCAAGGGTGTTCTGGCCAACGAGCTCAACCTCGTCTTCGTGGGCTCCGCCTACAAGAACAAGGGCGTTCAGGAGCTGCTCGACGCTGTCGTCGACTACCTGCCCAGCCCGCTCGACGTCGAGGCCGTCACCGGTACCGATCCGGACACCGGCGAGGAGATTCAGCGTCATCCTTCCTTCGACGAGCCCTTCTCCGGCCTGGTCTTCAAGATCATGACCGACCCGTTCGTCGGTAAGCTCACCTATGTCCGCGTTTACTCCGGCCGCGCCGAGTCCGGCTCCTACGTGGTCAACGCTTCCAACGGTCAGCGCGAGCGTCTCGGCCGCATCCTCGAGATGAACGCCGCCGAGCGTATCGACCGTGACGACGCTGCCGCCGGCGACATCGTCGCTTGCGTCGGCTTCAAGAACTCCACCACCGGTGACACCCTGTGCGCCGAGGGCAAGGAGATTGTTCTCGAGAAGATCGAGTTCGCTAAGCCCGTTATCGACGTTGCCATCGAGCCCAAGACCAAGGCCGAGCAGGACAAGATGTCCCTGGCTCTGACCAAGCTCGCCGAGGAGGACCCGACCTTCCAGGTGTCCACCAACCACGAGACCGGCCAGACCATCATCGCCGGCATGGGCGAGCTGCACCTCGAGATCATCGTCGACCGTCTGCTCCGTGAGTTCAAGGTTGACGCTAACGTTGGTAAGCCCCAGGTCGCTTACCGCGAGACCGCTGGTCACGACGTCGAGAAGGCTGAGGGCAAGTTCGTCCGTCAGTCCGGCGGTCGCGGTCAGTACGGCCACGCCGTCATCAAGCTCGAGAAGATGGAGGAGGGCTTCGGCTACGAGTTCGTCAACGCTATCGTCGGCGGCGTCGTGCCCAAGGAGTACATCCCGTCCATCGACAAGGGCATCCAGGAGGCCCTGAACACCGGTGTTATCGCCGGCTTCCCGGTCCTCGACGTTAAGGTCACCCTGTTCGACGGTTCTTACCACGAGGTCGACTCCTCCGAGGCCGCCTTCAAGATCGCCGGTTCCATGGCTATCAAGGACGCACTCAAGAAGTCCGATCCGCAGCTGCTCGAGCCGATCATGGCTGTCGAGGTCGAGACCCCCGAGCAGTACATGGGCGACGTTATGGGCAACCTCTCCGGTCGCCGCGGCAAGATCGAGGGCATGGAGGATCGCAAGAACAGCAAGCTCATCCGTGCCAAGGTGCCGCTGGGCGAGATGTTCGGTTACGCTACCGACCTTCGCTCCCAGACCCAGGGCCGTGCATCCTACACGATGCAGTTCGACTCTTATGAGCCCGCGCCCAAGTCCATCGTGGACGAGGTCATGAGCAAGAACGCCTAAGTTCGAGCTCCCTGTTACGTAATCCTGCGAGAGCATCTCTCGCACTCTTTGGAGGTTTAAGTTGGCTACCCAGAAGATCCGCATTCGCCTCAAGGGCTATGATCACGAGGTCGTCGATCAGTCCGCGAAGCTCATCGTCGAGACCGCTCAGAAGACCGGCGCTCGCGTTTCCGGTCCTGTCCCCCTGCCCACCGAGCGCAACCTGTACACGGTTATCCGCTCGCCGCACGTGAACAAGGACTCCCGTGAGCAGTTCGAGATGCGCACCCACAAGCGCCTCATCGACATCCTCGACCCCACCTCGGGCACCGTTGATTCGCTCATGCGTCTCGACCTCCCCGCTGGCGTCGACATCGACATCAAGCTCTAAGCGATATCGCTCATAACTTAAAGAGCCCCGCTGCCATTACGGTAGCGGGGCTCTTTTGTTTTGAATGATGGTTTGGACTACTGGGTAATGCTGCCGAGTAGGTGGCTGCGGTGCCCTATTCGCTCAAGGGACGCAGCGATGCCTCCTCAAAATGGAAGGGACGCAAGCCGTCTCCCGTTTCGATACACGCGCGACCAAAGCCATCGACGGTTTTAAAGATGCCTCGCGCCAGCTCGTCTCCGGCGGGGGAGCGGGCGATAACGTGCTCCCCAATCCAATTGAGGTGAGCGACATATTCGTCGTGGACGGGCGCGAGCGGTCCGGCGTCTTCTTCCATGGCGTTGAGCAGATCTGCCCACGCGTCCACAGCGTTTACGACGGTGTGAAGGACCTCCTTGAGTAGCACGTCGACGGCGGGAACGTTCTCGTTGAGATCCGAGAGACCGATTGCCGGCAGGCCGCCATCGGGAACCTCAGAGGGCACATAGTTCACATTGACGCCAATGCCGCAGACGGCGAAAGGTTTGCCTTCGTTATCGCGTGCGGCCTCGACCAGAATGCCGCCGAGCTTGCGTCCTCGCGCGACCAGGTCGTTGGGCCATTTGAGGGCAATCTCGTTTGCAAGGCCTAGCTTTTCGAGCGCCTCGAGCACCGCTAGGCCACTGACGGCGGCAAGACCAGAGTACTTTGCAGGATTAACGCATGGACGCAGGACAATCGAAAGCAATAGGTTGCCGGCGGTTGAATCCCACTTGTGGCCGCGCCGGCCGCGTCCTGCTGTCTGAGCTCGGGCGGCAAGTCCCGTGCCGTGCGGCGCTCCCTGTTTTCCTGCTTCGAGCAGGTCATCGTTGGTCGATCCGGTTACGTCGACCACCGTTAAACGAGAATCCATAACAGCTGCTACCTCCTAAGGTAATAAGGCAATCGCGTAATGGTGTCGAGAGATAGACACAATGTGAAGCCTTTGTCGCATTTGAACAATTTAATGTTAACACGTCAACAACGACTGAAATGCGTTATCCTCTCATGGTCGATGTAAACACGTCAACAACTCAAAGGAGGTTAGTGATGGGTTTCACGATTCTTGGAACAGGCTCGGCGCTTCCTAAGCGCAGTGTTTCCAATGACGAGCTGTCCAAGTTCCTCGATACCTCGGATGAGTGGATTTTTACCCGCACAGGCATCAAGAGCCGCCACGTCTGCACCACCGAGTCGCTCGACGACCTTGCCGTAGCAGCGAGCGAGCGGGCGCTCCAGGTATCCGGAATCGACTCGAGCCAGCTGGATTTGATCGTCTGCTCGACGACAACGGGTGACCACCTTGTTCCCGCCGAGGCATGTGCCGTTGCCGAGCGTCTGGGCGCGACGTGTCCCGCCTTCGATGTCTCGGCCGCCTGTGCTGGCTTTGTTTTTGCGCTCGATGTCGCCGAGGGCTATATCGCCCGAGGACGAGCCAAGCATGTGCTTGTCGTTGCCGCCGAGCAGATGACGCGCGCGCTCGACTGGACCGACCGTGCCACGTGCGCGCTCTTTGGCGATGGCGCGGGTGCTGCAGTTATTGGGGCCGGCGGGGTGAATCCCCTTGCCGTCGAGCTTGCAACCAATCCCGATGTTGAGACACTGCGTGTTCCTGGCTTAGCGGGTACCTCGCCATTTAAGACGGTGGACGATCGGGAGAGCGTGCTGTCCATGAATGGCCGCCGCGTGTTCAAGTTCGGCGTCAACGCCATCTGCGACACGGTCCATAAGCTTGCGAGCGATGCGGGCATTTCGGTCGAAGACATCGATCATTTTGTATTCCACCAGGCTAACGAACGAATCCTGAGCCAAGCGGTCAAGCGCCTCGGCGTGCCAGACGAGCGCGTGGTTCGAACGCTGCGCGAGACCGGCAACATTTCGAGCGCCTGCATTCCGCTTGCTCTCGATCGACTGGCAAATACCGGCGCGCTGCACGCGGGCGACACCATCGCCCTGGTCGGATTTGGCGCCGGCTTGGATGTAGGTGGCTATCTACTTCGCTGGAAGTAGTTGCACATAGGAAATGAAAACGCCCCTGGGGCACAAACAAAGGAGAACTACCATGGCAGATCAGAAGACCTTCGAGCGCGTTTGCGACGTTATCCGCGAGACCGCTGGCCTTGACGACGTCGAGATGAAGCCCGAGTCCACGCTCGAGGAGATTGGCCTCGACAGCCTGGGCACCGTCGAGATCCTCGTCGCCGTCGAGGACGAGTTTGGCATTGAGCTCGATACCGAGGAGAACCCCAAGACGGTTGGCGAGTTCGCCGATACGGTCGAGGCTGCATTGGAGAAGTAGAGATGCTCAGGACTCCTCTCTGCGAGCTGCTCGGCATCGAAAAGCCTGTGTTTCAGGGCGGCATGGCCTGGATTGCCGATGCCTCGCTTGCCTCGGCCGTGTCCGAGGCCGGCGGGTTGGGAATCATCGCGGCCATGAACGCCGACGCCAACTGGCTGCGCGATCAGATTCACGAGCTGCGCACCAAGACGGATAAGCCCTTTGGCGTCAACGTCATGCTGATGAGCCCGTTTGCCGATGAGGTCGCACAGGTTGTGATTGACGAGCAAGTGCCGGTCGTCGTAACGGGTGCCGGCAATCCCACCAAGTACATGAAGGCTTGGAACGACGCGGGCATCAAGGTCATCCCGGTCGTTGCTTCGGTGGCGCTGGCGCGTCTCGTGGCGCGTCGCGGGGCCACCGCCGTGGTTGCCGAAGGCACCGAATCGGGTGGACATATTGGCGAGACGTCGACGATGGCGCTCGTTCCGCAGGTTGTCGATGCGGTCGATATCCCCGTTGTGGCAGCCGGCGGTATCGCGGATGGCCGCGGGGCGGCGGCCGCCTTTATGCTTGGCGCCGCTGGCGTCCAAGTGGGCACGCGTTTTCTCGTTGCCGATGAGTGCACCGTCTCCGAGCAATACAAAGAACTGGTGCTCAAGGCGGGAGACACCTCGACGCGCGCGACTGGCCGTTCGACGGGACATCCGGTGCGTGCGCTTAAGAGCCCCTTCACCAATGCCTACGCCAAAAGTGAGGCGGCGGGCGCAAGCCCCGAGGAGCTCGGAGCCATGGGCACGGGCGCGCTTCGTAAAGCCGCAAAGGACGGTAATTACGAAGAGGGGTCGTATCTGTGCGGACAGATTGCCGGCATGGTCAACGAGCGCCAGAGCGCACGCGAAATCGTCGACGACCTGGTCGATGGCGCCGAGCATGTCCTGAAGGGTGCGTGCGCATGGGTAGCGTAGCGTTTTTGTTCGCCGGCCAGGGTGCCCAACACCCCGCGATGGGCGTCGACCTGATCGAGGCATCGCCGGCGGCTGCCGAGGTGTTCGCGATCGCCGACGAGGTGCGTCCGGGAACCAGCGAGCAGTGCCGGAGCGCCTCCAAGGAGGAGCTCTCGCAGACCGTGAACACGCAGCCTTGCGTGTTCGTTCATGACCTGGCAGCGGCTGTCGCCCTGCGTGAGCGCGGCGTGGTGCCTGCCGCCTGTGCGGGATTTTCGCTGGGCGAGGTCGTCGCGCTCACCTTTGCGGGGGCGTTTGATACGCGAGCGGGTTTTGAGCTCGTGTGCGAGCGCGCGGCGCTGATGGCCGCGGCTGCCGAGCGTCACCCCGGCGGCATGCGCGCCGTCATCAAGCTCGATGCGGCGCAAGTCGAGAACCTGGCCGCGCAGGCCGGCGAGGACTGCTGGCCGGTCAACTACAACAGCCCGCAGCAGACGGTTGTTGCCGGAGCGCCCGATGCGCTGCAGGAGCTCGACGTCCTAGTAAAAGAGGCTGGCGGCCGCGCTATGAAAGTCGCGGTGTCGGGTGCATTTCATAGCCCCTATATGGCCGAGGCGACTGAGGGGCCTGGCGACGTATATCCAAGCCGGCCACGCGCCGTTTCCGCTGCTGATTCCGGTCATGGCAAACATGACGGCGGCGCCCTATCCGGCGGACCCGCGAGCGGCATCGGATGTCCGTGGCCAACCAAGTGAGCCATGCCGTTCGCTGGGTCGACACGCTGCATGCTCTGCAGGATCAGGGCGTCGACACGTTTATTGAGGTCGGCCCTGGCAAAAACGCTGTCGGGGCCTGGTCAAGCGTTCGCTGAGCGACGTTCGCGTGTATTCGTGCGAAACGGCCGAGCAGGTCGCAGCTATTGCCGACGAGCTCGCATAGTCCACAGGGCTGTAACCCGAAAGGAATGACATGGGCAACTTGAACAACGGCACGCTCGAGCGCGACGATTCACGTCGCGTGGCACTGGTCACGGGCGGCTCGCGCGGTATCGGCCGCGCCTGCGCTGTCGGTCTGGCGGAGGACGGCTTTGATATCGCCGTCGTCTATGCCGGCAGCGTCGATGCGGCGCGCGAGACGTGCGAAGCCTGCGAGGCGGCTGGCGCCGCGGCACGCGCATATCAATGCGACGTGGCCGACCCCGCTGCCGTCAACGCGTGCGTGGAAGCGGTCCTGAGCGACTTTGGCTCCATTTGGGCGCTCGTCAACAACGCTGGCATCACCCGCGATAGCCTGCTCATGCGCATGGGCGATGACGCCTTCGATCGCGTGCTCGATGTCAATCTTAAAGGAACATTCAATATGACGCGCGCGCTCACCAAGACCCTTATGCGCCAGCGCGGCGGTTGCGTCGTCAACATGAGCTCGGTCGTGGGCCTGATGGGCAATGCCGGGCAAGCCAACTACGCTGCCTCCAAGGCGGGCGTGATCGGCCTGACCAAGGCGGTGGCGCGTGAGCTTGCGCCCCGCGGCGTACGAGTGAACGCGGTCGCCCCCGGGTTTGTCGAGACGGATATGACGGCAAAACTCTCGGAGAAGGTTCGCGCGGCAACCGAGGAGCAGATTCCCCTAAAGCGCATGGCGCGCCCCGAGGAAGTGGCCGGCGTGGTGCGCTTTTTGGCGAGCGATTCGGCTGCCTACATTACGGGCGAGGTCGTACGCGTTGACGGCGGAATGGCGATGTAGAAACCAGGGCCGAAGAACGGCTTGGATGAGGAGACCATGATGGAACAGAGAGTTGCAATCACCGGTATCGGTGCCGTGTCGCCGCTCGGCAACACGGCGCTTGCCACCTGGGCGGCCATGTGCGCCGGAACGTGTGGTATCGGTCCGATCACACACTTTGATACCGATGCGTTTGCCGTCAAGGTGGCGGCCGAGGTCAAGGGTTTTGACGGCAACGAGTACTTTGGCAAGCATGACGCCAAGCATCTCGACCCCTGTGTTCAGTTTGCGATGGCGGCGTCGGACGAGGCTATGCACGATGCGGGCCTCGATGTTGAGGGCGCGGTCGATCGCGATCGCCTGGGTGTCTATGTGGGCTCGGGCGTGGGCGGCATGCAGACGCTCGTCGACAACGTCCACACGATTGCCGATCGCGGGCCTCGTCGCGCATCGCCCTACATGATCGCGATGATGATTCCCAACATGGCTTCGGGCAGCATCGCGATTCGCCATAAGGCAAAGGGCCCGACCCTGCCCGTCGTGACTGCCTGCGCTACTTCTGCCCATGCGGTGGGCGAGGCGTTCCGCGCCATCAAGCACGGCTATGCCGATGCAATCCTGGCCGGCGGCGCCGAGGCCGCAATTATCCCCGATGCCGTTGCAGGCTTTACGTCCTGCCGCGCATTGACCACCAACCCCGATCCCGCGACGGCTTGCCGTCCGTTCGATGCAGACCGCGACGGCTTTGTGATGGGCGAGGGCGCCTGCGTGCTCGTGCTCGAGGGTATGGAGCACGCACAGGCCCGCGGCGCGCACATTTACGCCGAGGTCGTGGGCTACGGCAACACCGATGACGCCTATCACATCACGAGTCCCGACCCGGACGCGGCAGGTATCGCCCGCGCGATATCGCTGGCGGTTGCCGAGGGCGACGTTAAGCCTTCCGAGGGCCTCTACATCAACGCTCACGGCACCTCGACCAAACTCAACGATTCGTCCGAGACTGCGGGCATCAAACGAGCGCTCGGCGAGGACGCGGCGCGCGCCGCACATGTCTCGTCGACCAAGTCGATGACCGGCCACATGATCGGTGCCACGGGCGCCATCGAGGTCATGGCCTGCGCCATGGCGCTCGAGCAGGGCGTGGTGCCCCCGACCATTAACTACCACACGCCCGATCCCGCCTGCGATCTTGATTACACGCCTAATCGAGCGGTTCGCGCCGACCTTACCTGGGCGCTTTCGACCAATCTGGGCTTTGGCGGGCACAATGCCGCCATCGCGCTGCGTAGATATGCAAGGAGCTAGAGCATGGATTCCAAAAGACTTGCCGAGATAGCCGATGTTATGGAGGACCGCGGCCTCACGCGCGTGCGCGTTGAGGAGCCCGATGGCACCGCGGTCGAACTCGAGCGCGCGAGCGCCGCGCAGCCGGTTGCCGTGCCCATGCCTATGCCGGGTGCCGTGACTGCTCCGGCGGTGGCTCCTGTCGCCATGCCTGCCGCCGCACCGGAGCCCGCCGCGCAGGCGCCTGCCGCCGCGCCGGAGCCCAAGGGCGCCGAGGTGACCGCTCCCATGGTCGGCGTTTTCTATGCTGCCCCGGCGCCGGGCGACGAGCCGTTTGTGCACGTGGGCTCCAAGGTCAAGGCCGGCGAGACGCTCTGCATCATCGAGGCCATGAAGGTTCTCAACGAGGTGACGGCAGAGGCGGATGGCGAGGTGCTCGAGATCTGCGTGGCCGACGGCGACCTCGTGGAGTTTGGCAGCTGCCTCATGAGGATCGGATAGGTGATATCCATGAACAAAGAAGAGCTCAAGAAGCTGTTGCCGCATCGCGAGCCGATGCTTTTGCTCGACGAAGCCGAGCTGGTGGGCGACGAGGCCCACGGCAAGATCACGATTACGGGCGAGGAGTACTTTTTGCAGGGGCATTTTCCGGGAAACCCGGTCGTCCCCGGCGTGATTCAGTGCGAGATGCTCGCCCAGAACTGCTGCGTGCTGCTGATGGGCGACGAGGAAGCGCGCGGCGCGACGCCGTTCTACACGAGTCTGGACAAGGTGCGCTTTAAGCGTCCGGTGCGCCCGGGCGACACGGTTGATCTGGTGTGCACCATCACGCGTGCGCGCGGGCCGTTCCGCTTTGCGACGGGTACTGCGAGCGTCAACGGTGAGGTTTGCTGCCGCGCTGATATGTCTTTTGCACTCATGCACGAAAGTTAAGGAAGTCTTCATGTTCGACAAAGTGCTCATCGCCAACCGCGGAGAAGTCGCGGTCCGTGTTATCCGCGCGTGCCGCGATATGGGCATCAAGACCGTCGCCGTTTATTCCACGGCCGATGCGGACGCGCTGCACGTGCAGCTTGCCGACGAGGCGTATTGCATCGGCGGCCCGCGTCTTGCCGAGAGCTACCTCAACGACGATGCTGTGCTCACCTGTGCCGTGAAGTCGGGAGCAAAGGCGATCCATCCCGGCTATGGCTTCTTTTCCGAGAAGGCGAGCTTCGTGCGCGACTGCGACAAGTATGGCCTGACGTTTGTCGGTCCTTCGGCCAAGGTGATCGACAGCATGGGCGACAAGGACGCCGCACGTCGAACGGCTGCCGCGGCGGGCGTGCCCATCGTACCGGGCTGCGATTTGCTCAAAAGCCCCGAGGAGGCGACGGCCGAGGCCGAGCGCATTGGCTGCCCCGTGCTTATTAAGGCGCGTGCAGGTGGCGGCGGTCGCGGCATTCGCAAGGTCGAGCGCGTGGAAGATGCGGCAAAGGCGTTCATCGAGGCGCGTGCCGAGGGCGAGGCCGTTTTTGGCGACGGCGAGTGCTACATGGAGAAGTTCGTCGCGCCGGCGCATCACGTTGAGGTGCAGATTATGGCCGATAAGCAGGGCCATGTGTTTTCGCTCGGCGAGCGCGAGTGCTCGGTGCAGCGGCGCAACCAAAAGCTAATCGAGGAGAGCCCCGCGCCGTGCCTCGACGGACACGACGACATTCGTGCTCGCATGCACAAGGCAGCGCGTGACCTGGCTCGTGCCGTCGGCTACGAAGGAGCCGGTACCATCGAGTTCCTGTATTCGGACGACGGCAATTTCTACTTTATGGAAATGAACACGCGCTTGCAGGTGGAGCATCCGGTTACGGAGTTTGTGACCGATACCGACTTGGTCAAGTGGCAGCTGCGCGTGGCAGCCGGCCAGCCTCTGCCCTTTGAGCAGGAGGACATGCCGGTCCGCAACCACGCCATGGAGTGCCGCATCAATGCCGAAACGCCGGACTTTCTGCCGTCATGCGGAACGGTCACCGCGTTGCGTGTGCCGGGTGGTCCGCGCGTGCGCTGGGATTCCGCCATGTTTATCGGTGCGAAAGTTCCGCCGTACTACGACTCCATGCTTGGCAAGCTCATCGTGTGTGCGCCCACGCGTGACGGCGCCATTCGCAAGATGCGCTCGGCCCTGGGCGAGCTCGTGATTGAGGGCGTGAGCGAAAACAGCGAACTGCAGCTCGACGTGCTGGCAAACGATGAGTTCTTGTCGGGCATGTACCACACCGATCTGATGGGGCATCTCTATGCTGATGAATAGAAAAGCGAAGACGGTCAACGTCCTCGAGGGGCCGATGATCGAGTCGTGCGCCGAGTTTCCCGCGCGCCACGTGTTTATCAAGTGCCCGGAGTGCCGTCGTGTGATCGATGAGGCGCGCCTGCACGACAACCTTGAGGTCTGCCCTCGTTGCGGCAAGCATTTTCGCGTGAGCGGGCGCGACCGTATGCGCATGACGGTTGACGAGGGCACGTTTGAGGAATGGGATGCCAATCTGGCGTCGGAGGACTTCCTCTCGTTTCCCGGTTATGCAGACAAGCTCAAGGGCGCGGTCGAGCGTTCGGGCGAGCGCGATGCCGTTGTGTGCGGCAGGGGTAAAATCTGCGGCTGCGATACGGCGCTCTTCTTTATGGATGCCAACTTTATGATGGGCTCGATGGGCTCCGTGGTGGGCGAGAAGATCTGCCGCACATTTGAGCATGCGATCGAGCTGGGATTGCCAGTTGTCGGCTTTACCGTTTCGGGTGGTGCGCGCATGCAAGAGGGCGTGACATCGCTTATGCAGATGGCCAAGATTTCTGCGGCGGTTAGGCGCCACAGCGAGGCGGGCGGCCTGTATATCACGGTGCTCACCGACCCCACGACCGGCGGCGTAACCGCGAGCTTTGCCATGGAGGGCGACATTATCCTGGCCGAGCCCGATGCCCTGACGGCATTTGCCGGCCCGCGCGTGATCGAGCAGAATATGCATAAGCGCTTGCCCAAGGGGTTCCAGCGTTCCGAGTTTTTGCTGGAGCACGGCTTTTGCGATGCCGTTGTTCCGCGTGGCGAGATTGCGCTCACGGTAGGCGAGCTGCTGGCGTTGCACGAAGGACACGCACCCGGCCTGGGGGCACCGCATGAGATTGTGCATACGGGTCGCCGCGGCAAAAAGCTGGGACACTTGTTTAAGCGCTCGGCCGCACCAAAAACCGCGCTCGAGATTGTCAAACAGACCCGCTCGGCAGATCGCGCCACGGCAGGCGAGATGATCTCGCTGGGCCTGGATGGATTTGTGGAGCTGCACGGCGACCGCTACTTTGGCGACGACGCCGCTGTGGTGGCTGGCATTGGCTGGAAAGACGGGCGCCCCGTAACGGTCATCGCCATCGAGCGCGGCACCACGACCAAAGAGCGCATGCGTCGCAACTTTGGCATGGCACATCCCGAGGGCTACCGCAAAGCGCGTCGCCTTATGCGCCAGGCCGAAAAGTTTGGTCGACCGGTTCTGTGCCTGGTCGATACTTCGGGCGCGTTTTGCGGCATCGGTGCCGAGGAGCGCGGCCAGGGCGAGGCGATTGCCCAGAATCTCATGGAGATGAGCGGCCTTAAGACGCCGATTGTCTCGGTGGTGACAGGCGAGGGCGGCTCTGGTGGCGCGCTGGCGCTATCCGTGGCCGACCGCATCCTGATGCTCTCGAGCTCGGCCTATTCGGTCGTGAGCCCCGAGGCCTGTGCGTCGATCCTATGGAAGGATACCGACCGCGCGAATGAGGCCGCCGAGGCGCTGAAGCTCACGGCTCCCGATCTGTTGGCGCTCGGCATCATCGACGGCATTGTTGACGATAGGGGCCTGTCGCATGAGGAGATCGCCGGTGCCGTCATGTCCTCGGCATTTGATGCCTTCGATACGCTTGGGCAGCTCGACGAGGCGACCCTCACAAACCTCCGCTACGAAAAGTACCGCGCAATCGGTCAGTACCGCACGATGTGACAAAGGGGCAGCCCGCATGTCACATTGGGAAAGGCGTTCCATGTCACAAGTTTCCAACACCACGTTTGCAACGACGGTTTCATCAAACGCCATGGCCGTGGTGGACTATCTGTCCAAAAGCATGATGTCGGCGCTGCCGTTTATTGCCTGCGCGGCGTTGTTCCGCACCGTCGCCGTCATTATGGGCGAGGGGATGCTGGGCCTGTGGTCTGCCGATTCCGAAATCTATCGCCTGTTCTACAGTTGGCTCTATAACGCCGGCTACTACTTTTTGCCCATTTATCTTGGTTGGGCGGCCGCCCGCCAGCTCGGTTGCTCGGAGCAGCTGGGCATGATGCTGGGCGGCGTATTGATTGCACCCGATCTGCTTAAGCTCGTTGATGCCGCCTCGACGACGGGGGCATCGATGACTTCCGTGTATGGTCTGCTTCCCGCGCCGGTCAACGATTACACGACGACTGTTATTCCGGTTCTCATCTCGGTGCCCGTGCTATGGCGAGTGGAGTGTTTCTTTAAGCGCGTTATCCCTAAGGCCGTGGCGTTTTCGTTCGTTCCGTTTGCAACCATGCTTGTCATGGTTCCGGTTTCGCTGTGCATTACGGCGCCGGCGGGCAGCTATCTGGGCATGCTGTTGGGCCAGCTTATGTTTATGCTTGGCAATTCCGGTGGCATCGTGTCGCTGCTCACGCTTATGGGGCTTGCCGCTGGCTGGGAGTTCCTAAAGATCGCGGGCGTCAGCAATGTTGTCCTATCGCTTGCGTACGCGCAGTTTATGAGTGTGGGAACGGATTCGTGCATCCTGATCGCCGCGACAATGGCAACGTTCGCTGTTTGGGGCATGCCCTTTGGCGCTGCGCTTCGCATTGCGAATGAGGACGAGAAGGCGCTCATGCTGGGCTATTCAATCTCGGGCGTGCTTGGCGGCGTAAGCGAGCCGGCGCTGTACGGTTGCGGCTTTAAATATGGCAGGTGCCTGACGTGCATGGCCATTGGCGGCGCCGTCGGAGGCCTTGTTGCGGCCGTGGGCCACGTTACGGCCTATACCATCGGCATGACGAATGTCCTCATGGTCATTGGCTTTGCCACGGGCGGTATTTCGAACCTGCTGTGGTGCTGCGCTGCCGGCGGCACGGCATTTGCGGTGTCTGCGGCGCTGAGCTACTGCTTTGGCGTTGTGCCGACGAAGGAGCGGACGGCAGAAGACGAAGCCGATTCGCCCGAAACAGTGGTGAGCGCTGCTGAAGCAAGCGCATAGACCTGTGCGACAAAAGGACGATTCCATTGTCATGTTCCAAGGCCGCGGCTCGTGTGGGTTGCGGCCTTTTGTATCTGGGGGACAAAGTGGCTACACTACAATCCGTTTGAGCAATAGATATATGGGTAGTGCCGTGGGGGCGGATATAGATGGTCGAGTGGATTGTTCGTCGTGCGCAGGGTGACCGTGCGCGCGTGGGCACGTTGACGGGCGTGGTGTGTATTCTCGCTAATGTTGCACTTTGTGCTGCGAAGGGCGCAATTGGCGTGCTGTCGGGATCGGTTTCGATTGTGGCGGACGCCATGAACAACTTGTCCGATGCCAGCTCGAATATCGTGAGCGTGCTGGGCTTTAAGCTGGCGAGCAAGCCGGCCGATCCCGAGCATCCTTACGGACATGGTCGCTACGAGTATCTTTCTGGCCTGGTCGTGGCGGCGCTCGTGCTGCTGATCGGCCTTGAGCTTATCAAGTCCTCGTTTGAGCGCATCATCCACCCCGAACCTGTCGAGTTCTCGCTTGCCCTGGTGGCAGTTCTGGCGCTTTCGATGGTTGTAAAGCTGTGGATGGCGGCCCTCAACCAAAAGCTCGGTGATCGCATTGAGTCCGAGACGCTGCATGCGACGGCTCAGGACTCAAAGAACGATGTTCTTGCTACGGGTGCTGTGCTGGCGTGCGCAATTGTTTCGCAGGTGACGCACATCAATCTTGACGCATGGGTCGGTCTTGCCGTTGGCGCCTATATTGGCTGGAGCGGCTTTGAGCTTATCCAAGATACGGTGAGTCCGCTTTTGGGCCAGGCACCCGATCCCAAGTTGGTTAAACACATCCGAGACAAGATCATGAGCTACCCCGGCGTTTTGGGCGTTCATGACCTGATGGTTCACGATTACGGTCCGGGTAGGAAGTTTGCAAGTGCGCACGCCGAGATGGCGGCCGAGGCCAGCCCGCTGGAAAGTCATGACACGCTCGATAACATAGAGCAGTCGTTTAGGGACGAGGACGGCATGATCGTCACGCTCCATTACGATCCCATCGTGACCGACGATTCAAATGTGGCGAGCATGCGCCTGCGCATCAATGCTATGGCTCAAGAGATCGATAGCCGCCTTTCGATTCACGATCTGCGTTGCGTGCCGGGTCCCACGCACACCAATGTGATCTTTGACTGCGTGCGACCCTCGGATCTGCGAATGAGCGCCGAGGACCTAAAGCACGAGTTGGCGAAACGGGTCGAGTCGGAATACCCCAAGTCGATTGCCAAGATTACGATCGACGAAGACTACGTAGGGCATACCCACGAGTAGGGCTGTGCCGGCAAAGCAAGTTATACAGAAGGGGAGAATATGAAGAGGCTGTATCTGCTCCGCCACGGTCAGACGGAGTTCAACGTCAAAAAGCTGGTCCAGGGCCGCTGCGATTCACCGCTGACCGACCTGGGCCGCAAACAAGCGGGAATGGCAGCCGCATGGCTCAAAGCCCACGGCGTTGTCCCCGACAAAGTGGTCTCTTCGCCCTTAGGCCGAGCCATGGACACAGCTCAGCTCGTTGCAACCGAACTCCTTGGCCCGGACGCAGCAGTTGAGTCCTGCGAAGGCATCATCGAGCGCTGCTACGGCACCTTCGAAGAAGGCCCCCACGATGCCCTTCCCACCGACGTCTGGGATCCGGGCGAGGATCTGGTCCCCTTCGGAGGAGAAGGAAGCCAGGCGCTGCAAGCGCGCATGGTAGACACCCTCACCAATCTCATGGGCGCCGAGGGCATAGAAACCCTCTTAGCAGTAAGCCACGGCAGTGCCAGCCGCCAATTCATCAAGGCCGCAGCCCCAGAGGGCTTCGAGCTCCCAGCAAAACTTCCCAACTGCGCGATCATGATCTTCGATTTTGACGAGGAAGATTTGCAAGGAGAGAGCGACGGGTCCCAATGCAAGTTCACTCTCCAGCAAATAGTGGACCCTCAACAAAGTAATTAGCTGAGCGAGCAGAGTTAAGCAGACATCAACGTGTCGTCTCCCGAGCACGGCGGAGGGCCGGAGAAATATATTAAGGTCATCGCGAGTTCCGCACGCAAAGGAGAGCACTTAATGTGCTCTTCGTCTTGCGCAGGACTGTAGAGCAGGGACCTTAATATATTTCTCCGGCCCTCCGCCGTGCTCGGGAGACGTGCCACGCACTTTACCTGCGTAAACAATGTGAGTGAAATATGAATCTCGATGGATACGCCCGCAGCCGTGTATACTAAACAGCTGTGTGAAACCAGGGGAGTATTCTGGCTGGACAAAATGCCTGCTTAATAGGGTTGTCAGGTAGTCCGGACGCAATACAAGACTGGGGAGCACGTCGTGTAAGTAGTGGTCCTCTAGGGGCGTACGCTCGGTGGTGTACGCATTGTCCCAAGACCACGCGAGAGTTGGGATCATATCTTGATCAGCATGATTCTCGGCCGCAAGATTGGCATGACCCAGGTTTGGGACGAGGACGACAACGTCGTTCCCGTCACGGTCATCCAGGCTGGCCCCTGCGCTGTCTCGCAGGTTAAAACTCAGGCAACCGACGGCTATGACGCCGTCCAGATCGGTTTCGGCGACATCAAGGCCAAGAACGTGAACAAGCCCATGGCTGGTCACTTCGCCAAGGCCGGCGTCGAGCCTGTCCGCTTCCTTCGTGAGGTCCGCGTCGAGAACGGCGAGGAGCACAAGGTCGGCGAGGTCGTCACCGTCGCTGATTTCGCTGATGTCGAGAAGGTCGACGTCATCGGTACCTCCAAGGGTAAGGGCTTCCAGGGTCGCATCAAGCGCTGGGGTCAGCGCCGCGGTCCTATGACGCATGGTTCTCACTTCCAGCGTCACCCCGGTTCTATCGGTCAGTGCGCCTATCCTGCGCGCGTCCTCAAGGGCGTCAAGATGGCCGGTCACATGGGTAACGAGCGCGTTACCGTCAAGAACCTTTCCGTTGTCCGCATCGATGCCGAGCAGAACCTCATCTTGGTCAAGGGCGCTGTCCCGGGTGCCAAGAATGGTCTCGTCGCCATCCGTATGGCCTAAGGGCCCAGCCCATTTAGCCCAGCGTCATACCAAGGAGAACACTTAAATGGCAAAGTTTGAAGTAAAGAACAGCGAGGGCAAGAAGGTCGCCGAGGCCGAGCTCGCCGCTGAGGTGTACGGCATCGAGCCGAACATCCACGTTATGCACCACATCGTCAAGTGCCAGATGGCCTCTTGGCGTCAGGGCACCCAGTCCGCTAAGGGCCGCTCTGAGGTTTCCGGTGGCGGCAAGAAGCCTTGGCGTCAGAAGGGCACCGGCCGTGCCCGCCAGGGTTCCATCCGTGCTGCCCAGTGGCGTCACGGTGGCGTTGTCTTCGCCCCCAAGCCCCGTTCCTACGCTAAGCGTATGAACAACAAGGAGGTCAAGCTGGCTATGCGCTCCGCGCTGTCCGCCAAGCTGGCCGATGGCGAGCTCGTGCTCGTCGACGACTACGGCTTCGAGAAGCCTTCCACCAAGGCTGCCGTTGCCATGCTCAAGGCTCTCGGCCTTGAGGGCAAGCGCCTGACCATCATCGTTCGCGATGAGGACGTCAACGCTTACCTGTCGTTCCGCAACATTCCCAAGACGTTCATCATCACCGCCGACGAGGCCAACACTTACGATCTCGTCAACAACAACGCTGTGCTGATGCCCGCCGACATCGCCGCTCACTTCGGGGAGGTGCTTGCATAAATGACCGCCCACGAGATCATCATCCGTCCGATCGTGTCCGAGCGTTCCTTCTCCGGCATGGCGCAGAACAAGTACACGTTCGAGGTCGCCAAGGATGCTAACAAGTATCAGATCAAGGACGCTGTCGAGGAGATCTTCGGCGTCAAGGTCGTTCGCGTGAACACCCTGACGGTTAAGCCTAAGACCAAGCGCGTGCGCTATGTCGCCGGCAAGACCCGTTCTTGGAAGAAGGCCATCGTCACGCTGGCCGAGGGCGACACCATCGAGGTCTTTGGCAACCAGGCCTAAGACTCGTTGCTGTTGAGTGAGCTCATGCCTCCCAAATAGGGGAGGCGAGAGCTCAAGGTTTTGGGCGTATAAAATGGACACGCCCGGAACCGTGTATACGTCCGGTGTCATCGCACCCGAGGCAGAACCTCGAATCCCTGTCTGCGATGGCTAACGGATTCCTATTGAAAGGGATTGTAATGGCTGTAAAGCACCTTAAGCCGACCTCCGCTGGTAGGCGTTGGCAGACGATCTCCGATTTCTCCGAGATCACCTGCACCAAGCCCGAGAAGTCTCTTCTCGAGCCCCTGCCCAAGAAGGCCGGTCGTAACAACAACGGCCGCATCACCACCCGCCACCAGGGTGGCGGCGTGAAGCGTCGTTACCGCGTGATCGACTTCAAGCGCAACAAGGACGGCGTGCCCGCCAAGGTTGCCACGATCGAGTACGATCCGAACCGTTCCGCTCGCATCGCTCTGCTGCACTACGCTGACGGTGAGAAGCGCTACATCCTGGCTCCCAAGGGCCTTGAGGTCGGTCAGACCATCATGTCCGGTTCTGACGCCGACATCAAGCCGGGCAACGCTCTGCCCCTCGCCGACATCCCCGTCGGTACGCTCATCCACGCCGTCGAGTTCCAGCCGGGCAAGGGCGCTGCTATCGCCCGTTCCGCCGGTAACTCCTGCCAGCTGATGGGTAAGGAGGGCAAGTACGCTATCGTCCGTATGCCTTCCTCCGAGATGCGCCGCATCCTCGTTACCTGCCGCGCCACCGTCGGTGAGGTCGGCAACGCCGATCACGCCAACATCGTCATCGGCAAGGCCGGCCGTAAGCGTCACTTGAACGTGCGCCCGACCGTCCGCGGTACCGTCATGAACCCTGTCGACCACCCGCACGGCGGTGGCGAGGGCAAGAACCACACCTCTGGTCGTCCCTCTGTTACCCCCTGGGGTAAGCCGACGAAGGGCCTTCGTACGCGCAAGAAGAAGAAGGTCTCGAACCAGCACATCATTCGTCGCCGTAAGAAGTAATTTCGGATACCGAGTTTTAGGAGAAAGCACTTATGAGCAGAAGTCTCAAAAAGGGCCCGTTCGTGGAGACTCGCCTTCTCTCGCGTATCACCGCGATGAACGAGGCTGGCAAGAAGGACGTCGTGAAGACCTGGTCCCGCGCGTCCACCATCTTCCCCGAGATGGTTGGTCACACCATCGCCGTCCACGACGGCCGCAAGCATGTGCCCGTGTATGTTACCGAGTCCATGGTTGGTCACAAGCTCGGCGAGTTCGCGCCGACTCGTACGTTCCGTGGCCACAAGGCCAAATAGGGGGTTAACCGTAAATGGCAACTAAGTCTATTGAAACTGAGGCCACCGAGGTTCGCGCCGTCGCTAAGTACGTGCGTGTTTCCCCCAGCAAGGCCCGCCTGGTGGTCGATCTGATCCGCCGCAAGCCTGTCGCTCAGGCCTTCGACATCCTCCACTTCTGCGACCGCGCCGTCGCCGTGGATGTCGAGAAGGTTCTCCGTTCCGCCGTTGCGAACGCCGAGAACAACAACGGTCTGCGTGCCGACAACCTGGTTGTCGCCGCTGCCTATGTTGACGAGGGTCCGACGCTTAAGCGCATCCGTCCCCGCGCCAAGGGTTCCGCTTCTCGCATTCTGAAGCGTACTTCCCACATCACCGTCGTCGTTGCTCCTCGAAAGGAGGCGTAAAGCTGTATGGGTCAGAAAGTCTACCCCACCGGCTTCCGTCTTGGCATCACCGAGAACTGGCGCTCCCGCTGGTTCGCAGAGAAGGATTACGCTAAGACCCTCGGTAACGATCTCGAGATCCGCAAGTACCTCGAGAAGCGTCTTTCCCGCGCAGCTGTCTCCCGCGTCGAGATCGAGCGCGCTGGCGACAAGGTGAAGGTCATCATCCTCACCGCTCGCCCCGGCGTTGTCATCGGTAAGAAGGGTGCCGAGATCGATACCCTCCGCACCGAGCTCGAGAAGGTTGCTGGCGTCTCCAAGGGCCAGCTCTCCGTCGACGTTGTCGAGATCAAGCGCCCCGAGCTCGACGCCAACCTCGTTGCTCAGTCCATCGCTGAGCAGCTCGAGGGCCGCGTTGCCTTCCGTCGCGCTATGCGCAAGGCTGTCCAGTCCGCCCGCAAGGCCGGCGCCAAGGGCATCCGTATCCAGTGCTCCGGTCGTCTCGGCGGTGCCGAGATGGGCCGTCGTGAGTGGTACCGCGAGGGTCGCGTGCCTCTGCACACCCTCCGTGCCAAGATCGACTACGGCACGGCTGTCGCCAGCACCACCATGGGTGCCTGCGGCGTGAAGGTCTGGATCTACCTGGGCGAGAAGCTCCCGGGTCAGCCCGTTCCCAACCCTGCACTCGAGGGCTCTTCCCGTCCTCGTCGTCGTAACTCCGAGAGGAGGGGTCAGTAGTGCTTGCCCCTAAGCGTATTCTTCACCGCAAGGTGCAGCGTGGCTCCATGAAGGGCCAGGCCAAGGGTAATACCGAGCTGCATTTCGGCGAGTTTGGTATCCAGGCTCTCGAGGCCCATTGGATCACCAACCGTCAGATCGAGGCCGCTCGTATTGCCATGACCCGCTACATGAAGCGTGGCGGTCGTGTCTACATCACGATCTTCCCCGATAAGCCCATCACCAAGAAGCCTGCCGAGACTCGCATGGGTTCTGGTAAGGGTAACCCCGAGGAGTGGGTGGCCGTCGTCAAGCCCGGCCGTATCATGTTCGAGGTCAAGGGCGTGCCCGAGGAGGTCGCTCGCGAGGCTCTGCGTCTTGCACAGCACAAGCTTCCCATCAAGACCAAGATTGTTGCTGCCAAGAACGCTGAGCAGCGCATCGAGAAGGAGATGGCTGAGGAGGCCGCTCTCGAGGCCAAGTGGGCTGCTGAGGACGCCGCCGCCGCCAAGGAGGAGAACTAATGAAGCCCGCAGAGATTCGTGAGCTCTCGGACGCTCAGCTCGTTGAGAAGCTGAAGGAAATGCGCGCCGAGCTCTTTAACCTTCGTTTCCAGATGGCCACCAGCCAGCTGGACAACACCGCTCGCGTCAACACCGTGAAGAAGGACATCGCTCGCGTCCTCACGGAGCAGCGCGCCCGTGAGATCGCAGCGGAGAAGTCCGCTGTCGCCGAGTAGGACCTAAGGAGAGAACATGACTGATTCGCGTAACTCGCGTAAGGTCCGTACGGGTGTCGTTACCTCCGTCTCCGGTGCCAAGACCATTGTTGTCACCATCACCGAGCGTAAGCGTCACCCCAAGTACGGCAAGATGATGACCAGCTCCAAGAAGCTGCACGCTCACGACGAGGAGTGCACGGCTGGCGTGGGCGACACCGTCCGCGTTATGGAGACCCGTCCTATGTCCAAGATGAAGCGTTGGCGCCTCATCGAGGTCGTCGAGCGCGCTAAATAAGCAGTCGCTCTTACGACTTGTACGTTTCCGAAGATGTGCGTATGCCTGGCTTGCATACCACGGGCCGCATAAAGGCTGCGCACCTCTCTTCGATTCTTAGTTCGGAGGAACATCTACCATGATTCAGATGCAAACCATGCTGAACGTCGCCGACAACTCCGGCGCTCGCAAGATTCGCTGCATCAAGGTGCTTGGCGGTTCCAAGCGTCGTTATGCAGGCATCGGCGATGTGTTCATTGGTGCTGTCCAGGAGGCTACCCCTGGCGCCAACGTCAAGAAGAAGGACGTTGTCCGTTGCGTCGTCGTTCGCACCGTTAAGGAGATCCGCCGCAAGGATGGCTCCTACATTCGCTTTGATGAGAACGCCTGCGTTGTCATCAACAACGATGGTTCGCCCGTCGGCACCCGTATCTTCGGGCCCGTCGCTCGCGAGCTTCGTGACAAGAAGTACATGAAGATCGTCTCGCTCGCTCCCGAGACCCTGTAGTTAGGGGAGATATATGTATATCAAGAAGGGCGATAAGGTCCAGGTTCTCTCTGGTAAGGATCGCGGCAAGCAGGGCGTTGTCCTGCGTGCCCTCCCCGCCGAGAACAAGGTCGTTGTCGAGGGCGTTTCGGTCGTCAAGAAGGCCGTCAAGCCCAACGCTGCCAACCAGCAGGGCGGCATCGTTTCGCAGGAGGCTCCCATCGACGCCTCCAACGTCAATCTCGTTTGCCCCGAGTGCGGTAAGGTTACCCGCGTCGGTCACGAGAAGGACGGCAAGAACAAGCTGCGCGTCTGCAAGAAGTGCGGCCACAAGTTCTAAGCTGCCCGCAACATCAAGTTGCTAGCAAAGGCCCGGATGCCCCACGGCATCCGGGCCTTTTTTGATCCCTACTCATTGGGTACTTATTGGGGACAGGCTTAAATGAGTGGTCGTTGTTTGGCAGTCATTGGGGACAGACTTAAATGAGTGGTCGTTGGGAACGTCCCTATGTGCCGGCAGTTTGGTACGGTCCTTTGATGCCTGATGCTTCTATAGGTGTGGAGTAAAACGACCTACTCTGTCTTTTAGGGCTTTGGTGTTCCGTCCCTTTATGTTTCACAAGGATCGTTGCATGCGCATTTACGCGCATGTCATTGCGTGACATTGGGTGTAACCGCGCAAACATGTGCAAATTATGGCTATATGATGACCGTTAAGCACCTAAATACGCATATACGTGCATATACGCGCGCATTTGTGCGAATATAGAGCTGTCTGAAATAAAAGACTTTTCACGACGCAGGAGGCACATATGGCAGATTCCAAGCAGGCTCCACTCGACTCTGCGGCAGCCGCAAAGGCAGCGTTCGCTTCGGTCCAGGGCAAGCCGTTCCCTAACGACATCTTTACGGCTCCCGAGCTTCGTTGGGCTGTGATCGGGTGCGGCGTAATCGCCAACCAGATGGCCCAGTCTCTTGCTCTTGCCGGCCGCAAGCTTGCGGGCGTCGCTAACCGCACCCTATCCAAGGCTCAAGCTTTTGCCGATCAGTATGGCATCGAAAAGGTCTATGAATCGGTCGAGGACCTCTATGCCGATCCGAACATCGACGCGATCTATATCACCACCCCGCATAACACGCATATCACCTATCTTCGCGCCGCTCTGGCAGCTGGCAAGCACGTGCTCTGCGAGAAGGCCATTACCCTCAACTCCGCCGAGCTCGACGAGGCACGTGCCATTGCCGACGAGCATAACGTGGTCCTTATGGACGCCACTACGGTGCTCCACATGCCCCTGTATCAGGAGCTGCGCCGCCGCATGGATGCCGGCGAATTTGGCCGCATGAACCTCGCCCAACTCAACTTTGGCAGCTATAAGGAGTACGGCGATCTGACCAACCGCTTCTATAACCGCAACCTTGCTGGCGGTGCCATGCTCGACATTGGCGTCTATGCCCTGTCCGTTATGCGCCTCTTTATGGCACGCCAGCCCGCTGAGGTCGTATCGCTGGGCAACACCTGTGAGACCGGTGTCGACGTTGCGGGCGGCATCGTCTGCCGTAATGCCGAGCAGCAGCTGGGTGTTGTGAGCCTTACGCTTCACTCCAAGCAGCCCAAGCGCTCGGTCATCAGCTTTGACAAGTGCTATATCGAGGTCAACGAGTATCCGCGTGCCGATCACGCGACCATCGTGTGGACTGCGGACGGCCACCGCGAGGAGGTCCACGCCGGCACCGAAGCTTACGCCCTTTGCTACGAGATGGCCGATCTTGAGAAGGCCGTTGCCGGCGACGACTCCAAGCGCGAGCTGCTGGATTATGCTTCTGATGTTATGGAGCTTATGACCAAGCTCCGCGCCGATTGGGGAGTCGTGTACCCCGAGGAGGAGTAAGCGATGCTAGCGGAAGATAGGCTCAACGCGATCGTGTCGATGGTGCAGCAGGCTGGCTCGGTTACTGTGCCAGAGCTTGCCGAGGCCCTGGGCGTGACGGCGTCTACCATTCGGCGCGACCTGCAGACGCTCGATCGAGCACACCGCATCGCCAAGGTCCACGGCGGAGCGACGAGTCTTGAGCGCGCACACGTGACGCGCGACCTAACGCTCAATGAGCGCAGCGACCTCCATAACGACGACAAGGAGCGTATCTGCGCCCATGCGGCGGCGCTTGTGGAGCCCGAGAGCTTTGTATACATCGACTCGGGCTCGACGACGCTCAAACTCATCGAGCATCTTCCACACCTTGAAGATGTCACCTATGTGACCGATTCTGTGATCCATGCTCAGCACCTCGCTTTGCGCGGCATGCGCACCGTGGTGTTGGGTGGCGAGCTCAAGCCCGAGACCGAGGCACTCGTTGGCCCCGATGCTTTGGCAACCCTAGACCGCTACAACTTCAATTGTGGCTTTTGGGGTTCTAACGGCATTGCCGCCGAGCAGGGCTTCACGGCGCCCGATATCGAGGAAGCGCAAGTAAAGCGTATCTCGATGCGCCATACGGCCAAACGCTTCGTAATCTCGGACGCCAGCAAATTTGGCATGGTGGCGCCCGTCAAGTTCGCGGACTTCCGCGACGCAACGATTATTACCGCGGGCGAGGTCCCCGCCAAGTACCGGGCAATGGACAACGTCATCACGGTCTAGCAAGCAGGGGACGGGCTAAGGCCAAAACCGCCACAAAGGTGCCTGTTCCCATTGTGGTGGTTAGTAACGAAAACCGAGTGGTTTTCTCAATAGAAAAGCGGCAACGTCCATCACGGGCGTTGCCGCTTTCGTTGTCTGCCGGTTTGTCTAAGTCTGTAACAACTGGACCGTTAAAAGTGGACTAGGTGTTACAGATTGAGATACTTCCGAACCGTGCTGTCCCTTTGTCTCGATCTGTAACATCTGGGACGGATTTTGCCGAGTTACTGTTACAGATTGAGATTTTTCCCTTGAGGGGGATTCGAATGTCTCGATCTGTAACAGATAGACCGGAAAATGGACTCTAACTGTTACAGATCGAGACGTTTTGGGACCGCGACTGAGCCATTGCGGCAAAACCACCACAAAGGTGCCTGTCCCCATTGTGGTGGTTTAGGGCTCCCAGGGGCAGGGGGCTTCGATGTGGATGTGCTCGCCGGTAACGGGATGCGTAAAGGACACACTGTGGGCGTGGAGCATCAATCCGCAGGGGCGCGGCGTTCCGTACAGGTCGTCGCCAACCAGGGGGTGATGCTCGCTGGCCAGATGCACGCGAATCTGATGTTTGCGGCCGGTGAGCAGCTCGACATCGATATACGAACGCGTGGGCAGGCCTCGGCGGCTCTTGAGGCGCTTGAGCACCTTGACGCGCGTCTGAGACGGCTTGCCGCTGGCGCCAACGCGCATCTTGCGGCTATCGTGGCGGTCGCGGGCGATGGGCTTGTCGATGAGCTTCTCGTTCCAGTCGATCTTGCCCTCGGCCAGCGCCAGATAGTGCTTTTCGAATGCGTGGTCGATCACCATCTGGTCAAAAGCGGGTTGTGTCTGCTTGTCGAGCGAGAACAACACCACGCCGGTAGTGTTGCGGTCCAGGCGGTTGAGCGGTTGCATGTCGGTCGCGGCAAAGCCGTCGCCCATGGCCAACAGCAGGTCGCTGGCGTAGTCGGTAAGTGTGCGCTCACCGGTGCCGTCACCGTGGACGATCATGCCGGCGGGCTTATCGATGGCCATGAGCCAGGCGTCGCAGTAGAGGACTTGAGGTTCTTCGTTCACGTGTAAGCCTTTCGGTTAGCTAATTCCCACAAACATGCAGCCCGAGGTCGCGCCGCGCAGGCGGGCAGCGGGCTTGCGACCTGCCTGCGCGGCCTCAATGGCGCGGCGGACACGAGCGACGGCACGGCCAACATCATCGGCCTCGAGCAAGGTTCCGTCGACCATGAGACGACGCACGCCGGCATCGAGCAGCTGCGGAACTTGCGGTGTGAGGTCGATGGGGTAGGCGTCGTACAAGCGCGAGCGGCCGTGGATATCGGTACGCACGGGCATGACCTTGCCATCGATATTCTTGAGCGACAGCTTGCGGGCGCGCAGGCGGCAATTGGCGCAATCGTGGATACAACCGTTGGCAACCTGCAGGATGCAGTGCTCGCTCGTCATAACGCGCGGGCGGCCGAAAACGGTGATGCCCAGGGCTGCGGGCGCGGAGGTGCCAAGCGAGATAATCTCGTCGAGCGTAATCTCGGGCGAGAGCCAAAAAGCGCCGGCCCCGCGCTCGGCGAGTGCCTCCATGCAAGGCGTGTTGTGCACGGGCAGGCAGGATCGAATTTCGGCCGTGGCGCCAACCTGGGCGGCCAGGGCAAGCTCAGAGATGTTACCGACAGCGATGGTGGCCCCAGCCTGTATCCACGAATCGACGCGCTCGTGGTCGACGGCGCGGCAGACCTCGTCGAGTACGGGCACGATGCCCTGCTCAAACGCATCGGCGGGGGAGAGCCCGGCCGCATCGAGCGCGTCGGTGGTCATGTAGATGCGCGTTGCACCCTCCACGCGCGCTGCCTCGGCGGCCTCGAGCGAGGTGACAGTGGCGCAGATTTGCGGCTCATCGCGGTAATGCTCGGGCGCGGGGCGGGAATTACTGGTGACAATCGCCGGCAGCTCTAGCGTACGGGCGCGCTCCTCGTAGGGTGCCAGAATGGCCTCCTCCAGCGCCTTACAAGCGGCGGCGCGCACCTTGTGCACGGCGGAAAAGCCCATGCCGCAGCCCTCATCGAGCGCCACATCAAAGTTCGCAGCCTCAAAGGGCGAGGAGCCCATACGCCCGACGTGCTCCACCAGATCGGCCGCCTCGACGGCGCGAGTCTTGGCGGCCTCGACGGTAAAGCCGGTGGCGGTGGCGGTGAGCGCGGGGTCGTCGCAGCAGGTGAGCGTAACGGTAAACGGCTCGCCCAGACGCGCCACGACGGACACGTCTACGGCGCGGCGGCGCAGCACGTCGCGTTTGAGCGCGGCGCCGGCGGCGTCGATAGCGCGCTGGCTGCGGATGACGCGCACGCGGCAGCCCTCGGGCATGCTGCGGGGCACACGGCATTCGATGATGTCGCCCGCGGCGGCATCATCGGCGGCGATGGTGGTCAGGAACTGGTCGAACTCATCGTCGTGGCGAAGCTCCAGCAGGTCGCCCTTGCCCACGGGCTCAAACAGCTCAACGCTGGCGATGGCAGCGCGACGACGGCGGTCGTCAGGCTTGAGGCCGCGCACATCGCGGTTGGCCAGGCGGCTACCGAGCACCGTGCCCACAATCTGGCCGCGGTTGTTGGAGCGCTCGTAGCTCATCATCTCGTCGCCCGAGGTGCCGTCCTGATAGGCGTGCGTAAAGTCACGGTTAAAGCAGCGCTTGAGCTGGCGCTGGCGGGCGGCCTCTTCATCCTTAGAGGTCGAAACATTGGCCAACATGTCATCAATCTGATGACGATACACGTCGACGATGGAATACACGTAATCGGGGGCCTTCATGCGGCCCTCGAGCTTGAGCGACGCGGCGCCGGCGTCATACAGACGGCGAACAAGCTGCGACGTGTTGGTGTCGCGCGGGCACAGCGCGCGCTCGCGACCGGCAGGGGAGAGCGCGCGACCGTTCTCGTCGATCAGCTCGTAAGGCAGGCGACAGGGCTGGGCGCACATGCCGCGGTTGGCCGAGCGGCCCGCCATGGCAAAGCTCGACAGCAGGCACAGGCCCGAGTAGCAAAAGCAGATGGCGCCGTGGCTAAAAACCTCCAGGTCAACGTCGGGCGCGGCATTGTGAATGGCGGCGATCTCGTCGATGGAAAGCTCGCGCGAGAGGGTCACGCGGTCGGCGCCCTGCTCGCGACACCAGATAGTCCCACGGTCATCGTGGATGTTCGCCTGGGTCGAGATATGCGTCTCGATGCCGGGCATGGTGCGCTTGACCTCAAAGAACAGGCCCCAGTCCTGGATAATAAAGGCGTCGGCGCCCAGCGTGGAGCAACGATGGATGAGCTGCAGCGCATCGCTCATCTCGGATTCCTTGATGACGATGTTGACCGTGACGTAGACGCGCGAGCCGGCCAGGTGCGCGGCGCGGCAGGCCTGCTCAAAGGCCTCGTCGGTAAAGTTCGTTGCCTTGCGGCGGGCGTTGAAGCTGCCCATGCCACAGTAGATGGCGTCTGCCCCGGCGGCGAGCGCGGCGGCAAAGGGCTCCGGGCCTCCGGCGGGTGCCAAAAGCTCGGGCCTGCGGTTGGTGGTTCGACTGGCGGTTGCGGTCATATCCTGCCTTTCAAAATGCTCAGTTATTCGAAAGTATAGTGGCGCCGTCGCGATGGGCGATGCCCGCAGCCTAAGCAGGACAAAGTCTTCAGCAGCCTCTCGGGCAAAAATGATCCGTTTTCCTCCGTCCCCAAGGGATCAGTGGGTTAGCCCTCCTTGCGAACTTTTTGCAGATAGCGGTAGACGCTGGGCTCAGAGATGCCCAGCGCGGTGGCAGCACAGGCAACGGCGCCCTTGAGCATAAATACGCCGTTGCCGTTAAGGTGGCGAATAACGTCCACGCGGTCGCTCTGACCAAGCGACGCTACATCCAGCCCGCGCGCGCTCAGAAGCTCGGAAATACTGCGGTCGATGAGCTCCTGTGTGGACTCCGAAAGGCTCTCGACTTCGATAGGGGAGGGCTCAGTGCGGACCGGCGCAGCGTCGAAGCAGGCCATAAGCTGCTGGGCCATGGCGTTGATGTTGCGCACGGCCGAAAGATCGGTGTTGACGCAGAGCATGCCGACGATCTCGTTGTTCTCACGGATAAAGTACGTCGCGGACTCCAGCGTCTTGCCGCCGGCGCCGCGGCCCTCGTAGCCCGTAATGAACGGCAGATCGCGATATTTACCATCGTGCATAATCTTGAGTGCCAGATCGGTAGCGGGTCCGCCAATCTTGCGGCCGCTCACGATACCGTTGCGAATATCGACGATGGCGTGGTCGGGATCCGAGAAATCGTGCAGGACGATTTCGCTGTTTTTGCCGAGTATCTGCTCCAGGAAATCGACCATCGGCAAAAAGCGGCGTACGGTCTCGTTCACGAGCAACTCCTTTGGGTGAAATCGGAAATGTTCATAACAATTTTTTCTCATGGTAACACGGTGTCAATTGACTCGCATATTTGCAGGTACATTGCGTAATATAGACGGGCGGTAGGAATGTGGCAGTAAACGGTCGACCAAAAGAAAAGTTAGATGGTAGTTTAAGCGGACACATTTCTGACCTGCTGAAATGTTATATGTCAGCTGAAGAATAGTCTGATAACAAAAAATTATTATTAAATATGAGGAAAATCTTCAATACGATATGCAACGAAGGCACAACCTCAGCCCCGCACTGCGTCACAATAGAACGCTAGATGCGAAAACAACTACCTCGAGGATTGGTGGTCAAATGGCCCAGGAGACGGTTACGAACGGCACTGAAGCCCTGTTCACTCGTGAAGGCATGCCGCCCGTTAAGGAAATGATCCCGTGTGCCCTTCAGCACGTGTTGGCATCGTTTGCCGGCATCATTACCCCGGCGGTCATCATGGCCGGCGTCTACGGCTTTAATAGCCAGCAGAGCACCGACATCATTCAGGTCGCGCTCATTCTTTCGGCACTCGACACGGCCCTTCAGGCCTTCGCTCCCTTCCGTCGCATCGGCGGCGGCCTGCCCATCGTCATGGGCGTCTCGTTCGCGTTCCTGCCGGCCCTTCAGGCCATGGGTGCCTCGGGCTTTAGCTTTGGTGCGCTGCTGGGCGGCGAGATTGTCGGCGGTGCTGTCGCGGCCCTCTTTGGTCTGGCCTACAGCAAGATTAAGTGGCTGTTCCCGCCCGTCGTGACCGGTACGGTCATCTTCTCCATCGGCGTTTCGCTGTATCCCACGGCCGTCAAGTACATGGCCGGCGGTATGGGCACGCCGCTGTGGGGCACCCCGCAGGCATGGTGCGTCGCTCTTATCACGTTCGCCGTGGTCTTTGCGCTCGCCAACTTTGGCAAGGGCACGCTCAAGCTGGGATCCGTGTTCTTTGGCATGATCGTTGGCATGATCGTTTCAATCCCCTTTGGCATGATCGATTTCTCCAGCGTCGCCACCGCTCAGGTCTTCGCCCTTCCCAAGCTCATGCCCTACGCGCTCGAGTTTGATCCCGAGGTCTGCATTACCCTCGCCGTCGTGTTCCCCATGGTTGCCATCCAGGTTATCGGTGACGTCTCCGCCGCCTGCCTGGGCTCCATCGACCGTATGCCCACCGAGCGCGAGCTCTCTGGCGCTATCGTGTCCCAGGGCATCACATCTATGGTCGGCGGTCTGCTGGGCGGTCTTCCCACCAGCGCCCTTGGCCAGAACGTGGGCATCATCTGCTCCAACAAGGTCGTCAACAAGTGGGTTTTTGTGACCATCGCGGCCGTTTTTGCCATCGCCGGTCTGTTCCCGCAGCTTTCTGCCGTCCTTTCCGCTATCCCGCAGCCCGTCATCGGCGGCGCGACCGTCGGCGTCTTTGGCACCATCACCATGAACGGCGTGCGCATGTTCACCCGCGAGGGCCTCACGCAGCGCACTACCACCATCGTCGGTACCTCCGTCGTCTTTGGCCTGGGTATCTGGATGGCCAGCGGTTGCCTTGCCGGCGAGGGTATGCCCACCTGGGTGTCCACCGTCATCGGCTCCAATGCCGTAACCCCCACCGCCATCATGGCCATTGTCCTTAACCTGATCCTTCCGCAGACGCCGGTCGTGGCTCAGCACATCGATGCTGCCAAGGACGCTGCCGTGGATCTGGTCTTGCCCGAGAGCAAGAAGTAACCAATTCGGTGCTATTCGTCGGCGGACGTATCGCCTCGTCCGCCGACGTCATGCGGCGTCAAGCTGCACTTCAACCGCCCCTTTTGCGTGCGCCGCTTGTCGAATTACGTTATAGCTAGCTATATTATAGGAAGGTATAATATAGCTAGCTATAACGTAAAAGAAGGATGGCCCTATGTTTATCGGAAGAACAGCGGAAATGTCCGAGCTCAATCGACTGTATGGCACGGGCTCCTTTGAGATGCCTGTGATTTACGGTCGCCGTCGTGTGGGTAAAACGCGCCTTATCACAGAGTTCATCCAAGGCAAGAAGGCTATTTACTTTCAAGCTCGTCGTACCAATGCAGAGGCAAACCTGCACGGCTTTAGTCAGGCGATACTTGCAGGCTCGGTTGGTGCTGCAGGTGCGTCGTTTCGTAGTTTTGACGAGGCGTTCGATGCATTGGCCACCATGGCTCGCACGGTACGTTTGATTGTCGTGATTGACGAGTACCCCTATCTCGCCCAATCGAATCCCGAGATCAGCTCGTTGCTGCAAGACAAGATCGATCACTTGTACAAAGAGACCAAGCTCATGCTTATCCTGTGCGGGTCGTCGCTTTCGTTCATGGAAGAGCAGGTGTTGGGGTATGAGAGCCCACTATACGGTAGGCGCACGGCCCAGTTTAAGATCATGCCGCTCGATTTTACGACGACCCTCGGCCTGTGGCAGAGCATGGGTCGCGAAGACGCTGCGGTTTGCTATGGCATGACGGGCGGCATTCCTGCGTATATCGAGAAAGTCGATCCCGCCGCACCGCTCAAGGACAACATCAAACGTCTTTTCCTTACTCCTACGGGCTATCTCTTTGAGGAGCCGAGTAACCTGCTGTTGCAAGAGTGCCGCAATCCCGAGCAATATGATGCGATCGTGCAAGCAATTGCTCAGGGGCGCTCGAAGATCTCGGAGATTGCGAGCTCTACGGGAATCCCTGCGAGCAACGTAAAGAGCTATGTGGATAAGCTGGCGTCGCTTGGGATTGTCGAGCGCGAGCTGCCCCTAAACGAGACGAGCAATAAGCGAGCCGTGTATCTGCTGAGCGACCAGATGTTTAGGTTCTGGTACAAGTTTGTGCCGCAGAACATTGGGCTGATTCAAAACGATATGGCCGAGATGGCGTATAAGCGCATTGAGCCGCACGTATCGGATTACATGGGTACGGTCTTTGAGCTTATATGCAGACAATACGTGTACGAACTCGCGCGCGCGGGCCAGCTCGATGTGGTTCCGGCGAGCGTCGGGCGCTGGTGGGGGACGGATAATCGCACGCATACGCAGGAAGAAATCGACTTGATTGTTGACGATGGCGAGGGCGCTGCGCTGTTTGCGGAGTGCAAATGGCGCAATGAACCGGCGGGCGAAGACGTGCTGCAAAAGCTCGTGCACCGAAGCGAGCTCTTTAGACGGCAGCACAAAAGCTATGCACTTTTCTCAAAAAGCGGCTTTACGCAAAGATGTCAGGAAGCTGCGGCGAACAGGGGAGATACCAAGCTGATCTCGTTTGCCGAGATGTGCGAGCGGAGATAACCAAGCGCGCTCTGATGTAATGCTCGGAATGGATCGCGCTTTCCGGATCGCCCTTCAAGCGGAAAGCGCGTCTCAGAATGCCGCGCCGGCGTTTTTGGCGGTTGTGGTTGGAAAGGGGAGCATTGCCTACACACGCGACGATGGCGTGGCGGTGATTCCCATGGCGGCACTTGGGGCGTAGTGGTTTTGCGGGCGTGCCGTGCTTCCTTTACCGAAAATCCATTTGGTAAACCAGATGCTCGCGGATAGAATAAAGTTGACGGCAGCCCAAGTTGTGGATAGCTGGGCAGCGCCGTTGCTTGGTCAAGAGGTCAGTGCCTTAATGACAGCGACTTGTTATGCTTCGAATGCTGCTTGAGTGCCTCGGAAAGTTCGATAAGCGCCGTGAAGAGCAAGACCAAAGCAACCAAGAGCTCTGTGAGCTCTGATGGGCCCGGGATGACCGCTGATTCAAGTCACCGGGCCTAAATTTTTTTCACACATTTGAATAAAGCGGTGTTCCCTTTAGAACCGTCTGTGTGGCAAGTGCCTGGCGCGTGGCATTGCGCCCTGCTTTCATGTCCGCACGAGCGCCTATCCTTACGGCAATGTAGCCGCCTATGTAGCAAGCGGCAAGCAACGGAGAAAGGCCCTAACCGTGTCAGCTGAAAAGACGCCGGGTATCTCGGCTATCGATACGACGAACTTTGCGCGCCAGATTGTGCTGGACTTTGAGTTTGCGCCGGTGCCAAAACAGCGCCAGCGCCGTGGACTGCGCAACGAGATTATCGAGGTCGGCGCCGTCAAGCTCGATTATCACGGTAACGTTATGGGTGAGTTCTCGCAGTTTGTGCAGACGGAATTTACCGAAGGCGTTGCGTTTCCCGTCCGCGAGCTTACAGGGATATCGGCCGTGGACACCGCGATGGCCGATCCGCTCTACATGGTGATCAAAAGGCTCAGCGATTGGATCGGTCGCTACTCCGCCCAGATAGTTTGCTGGAGCGGGACGGACCGTCGACAGCTTTTGACCGAGTGTCAGGCAAAACACATCGACCTTTCCGCATTTCCTACGGACTGGGCCGACCTGCAGGCGTTTTATACCTCGATCATGGACGTGGGCAGCCACGGACGCGTTTCTTTGAGTGACGCGGCGACGTGGTTTGGCATCGAGTTTGACGAGTCGACGGGCCACGCCCACAGCGCTCTGGCCGATGCGCGCGTAACCGCCAAGTTGCTCAAGCAGGCAATGGACGGGGAGTACCGCGTGAGTCCGCGCGCCCAGGAAGTCCGCCAGCGGTGGGGGATGGGCGAGCGAGCTCAGACGCGCCTTTCCAGCAAGTGTCCCGAGCTGGGTGACCTGCTGCTGAAGTTGAAGGCGGAGGGGAGGTAGGAGGCACCCTCCGCCCATACTGGTGCGGCGCCTTACTGCCTGGCAGTTCCTGATGTTGGTAGGTGGCTGCCGCAGTGGCCTATCACGATTAACTGTGCCTCGTCATCAAAACAAAAGTGCAGACGGAATGGGTTGCGGCGGTTGCGACCGTTGCCCTTAATGTGCGGCAAGATGCAAACCTGCTTACCGTTGTAAGTGCGTTGGCGGAGCCGCATGAGCTCGGTGTCGTTTTTAGTCAGCTTGGTCTCGGTCGGCGCGGCGTCAAACGAGGTCTGATTTTTAAACTCGCTATAGAGGTCTCCGGTCGTCGGGCGCTCCCCAAACTTGAGTTGCCACATAACGGTCGCTACGGATTTAAGGATCTGCCACTCCTCGTCAAGATCGGCAAAATCATAGCGGCGTGCCGAGTCGTATGCCTCGGGCAAAACGAAAATGCGCGAGGGCCAGAGGTTCGCGGCGAACTTAAGCTCGTCCTCAAGGGTGCGCGGAAATGCCTCGAGCCCCTCGACAAAGCATGCTTCCGTTCTGAGTGCGGCTACCTGCTTTTCTGAGCGGTCGGCTCGCTCCAGCGCCTCTTGGAGTCGATACTTTAAGTTGGCGATCGTGTTCTCGGATTCATCCAACTCGAGCAGGCTGTTTTCCAGTTGCTCAATACGCTGCTCATACGCGGCGTTGCTGTCGGCGTAATCGTTTGCCAGCCCCTCCCAGAGCTGCCTGTCGGCAGTCTCTTTTGATAGCAGCTCTTTAAGGTTGTCCATTGCCTCTTGGCTGTACAAAGCGGCAAGCGCTTCGGTGCGTTTTGCCTCGGCTACGGTTTCATTCTCTGCGTGGCGTTTCATCTCTGCCATGCGGCTGCGTAGCGCCCCAATTGATTGACGCGATTTGTACCAGGCAATATCGCTCGTGTCTACAATATCGCCCCTGCCGCGCAAGAACGAGCGCCCCAGGCTCCGGTTAAGTATCGTGGATGTCTTGTTGCCGTACTCGCTCAGCCTATCGCGCCTAATGCAGAGGTGTCGACGTGCGTCTTCTTCGTCAGACAGATTGATGTTCGGTTGGTATATACGAAGTGATGACTTGGGGCAGTTGTATCGATAGGCAGGTGTATCGTAGAGAAAAAGATTGAACAGCTTTGATTTGAGCCGACCATCGGATTCGTCGGCGGCGAACACGTTGGCTAGGCCCATAAGGTTATTGGCGAGCTTGCTGGGGTCTTTGACGGGATATCGTCCGGCATCATCGCTGGTTATTAGAATCAGAGGGAGCTCGCGCTGGCTGCTCAGAAGATTGTCGGAGAACTCAGCGTCAAAGTTCTCAAACGTCAGGCGCGTGCACGATGTGTTGACGACTGTCTCTCCAACGCATGCCCGATGATTGGGAAGCGAAAACAGAACCTTTGCGATGCGGGGAATATTGAGGTCCGGTTCTGACAGTGGCCAGCCCACATAATCGGGCTGGGTCGCATAGGTGACTTTGATATTGACTAAGCAGGAGTTGTCATCGGCCGTCTCAAGGCCAATGCAAGTGTGCCAGTGACGATACGAATAATGACTGTCGGGCTCGTCATATTCAAAGGCCCAAGCGACGGGAATCTTGCCTCGCTTGTCGTTAAAGGCTGCACGAGTGCAAATGCTCACACGGCTGCCCGTGGTCATGCCTCCAGAATAGCCAATGGGATAGCTCAGGTTTCCAAATACAAAGTCGGAGGCAACGTTTTTATTGCTTGATAAAAACTCAAAGGCGCTCTGCTCGTGGCGCTTGCGCTTCTCTTTGTCGCGCACCCAGGTGTAGATCTGACGATACGCATCGACGATTGAGGGCGTGGTGGTCGAATAGGGCGAAAGCCTGAACTTCGCTCGGTAATGAATCTGTTCGTTTTCGGACCGCATGTTAGCCTCGCTTGCCTGGTGGCGTAATTGACCTGTAATGCTTAAGTGTAGGCGTTTGAGTAAAGTTCATGCATCGAACAACGGGCGTTAGGCGCCAAAGCGTCCGTAAGCGTGCAAATGGGCGCTGGCGACGCGGAGTGATCATAAGGCATTCACGCTATTCGCAGCATTGTTGAGCAACAAACCGCGCGAGGTAAAAAAGGGTCCATTTACAGAAAAGGCGATGACATCACAGGCCTATTGCAAGACAATGGGAATCGATTTTTTTTACTAACAATGTATTGCATATCGCAAACATGGGGATGGTCAACATGGGTTATGCCGACTTGCTGCGCAAAGATGCAAACGCCACGGATATTCGCGAGTTTCTCGTGAGTGGCGAACAGACCGCAATAACCGTGCGCATCCCCGATACGTTGCGTGACGCCGCTAAGGAAGCCGCTTCTCTGAAGGGCACAAGCTTAAGTGCATACGTTCGCGAATGTTTAATCAAGGAGCTTACGAATGACAGGTAATGAACGACAGAAGTACAGTCTCTCCTTTACGAGCATTGGTGCCCGCAGACTCGAAACTGCTGAGGTCGCGAGGGCTTTTGTTGAGACTTCTGATTGGGCAGAGGTTAGGCGTCGCATAGTCGAGGACGACATTATCAGCCTCAACAAAGAGAGCACTCGCAAGCGTGTCGGTGCCGAGATCATTAAGCGACTTAAGATGCTTGACGCAGATGAACTGGCATTTTTGGCCGATGCCGTCGATGACGACCAGCTCGCCATGACATGGCTCGCCATCTGCCGTACCTACCAGGTCTTGTATTCGTTCTCGACTGACGTCGTTGCCGCGCGCTTTTCCAATATGGTGCCCGATGTGCCCCGAACGGCATGGGCCGCTTTTGTAGATGAGCAGTCTGTTGATCATCCCGAACTCGAACGCCTCACCGAAAAGTCGCTCAAACAACTCGAGCTCAGAGCATTCGGGATGCTTCGCGAGTGCCGTCTCCTTGACAACGCGGGTAACATCACTCCGCTCTATCCCTCGGCGCGTTTTGCGGACCTCATTCGCGAGCGCGCTCCTCAGGATATCGAGCTGTTTCCGAAGGCAGGTGTTTTGCTGTGATCAAAAAGTTCAAACACATCGGATCGCCCGAAGCGCGTGCTTTCATTGTTGAGCGTCTCTCCGACGACGCGCTACTCGGCCGCAAGGGCTATACGATGCGACAGTCGACGTATGTTTTGCCGTATCCCCCCGCGCAGAGGTCGTATGCTCGAGATCTCATAGCCGCCATCTGTTCCGACGACCTGCCCAATAGGGGCGTCCGTGCTGTGCGGGTGAACCTTTATGACATCGTTCTCGACTACCTGGATTCTGAGGGCATGTGGGGGCCTCTTTGCGAGGCCGAGCAAACCGCTACGCGTGACGAGCTCATTATGATGCTTCAGGACACCATTAGCGTGAGCGACGTCATTAAGCCTGCCGTCGAGGCGGCTATCGACGACTCTGCGTGCGACATTGCGTTCATCACAGGCGTTGGAGAGACGTATCCCTTTGTCCGAACTCATACGCTGCTCGGCGAAATCGAGACGGATAAACCCGTCGTGTTGGTGTTCCCTGGCGAATATCGCCAGAACGCCGATGGTTCGACCTCGCTTGACATATTGAACATCCCGTCCGAAGCAAACGGCGGCTACTATCGCGCGACGAACGTGTTTGACCTTTAGGGGGCAACTCTATGAAATACGAGTATATGTACGAAAAGCCGATCGACAGGCCGATTGATGCCGTTGTGAAGGCTTCCAGCGTTGAGCATCTTGCCAACGAACTCGACGAGTACGTGATTACTCCCGAACTTGCCGGTCACCTTAACCGTTTCTTTGATGAGTACAACGATCCCGATGCCACTGGTAATGGCGCATGGATTGCGGGCTTCTTCGGCAGTGGCAAATCTCACATGCTCAAGATTCTCGCGGTGCTTTTGGAGGACCAAGAGGTCGCCGGCAAACATGCCGTTGACTACATCCTGCCTAAGCTCGAGGACGACCCTGCCCTGCGGGGCGCCATGGAAGTGGCCCGCACCCGCCATCCGAGCGAGTCGATCCTCTTCAACATCGACATCATCGCGCCCAACCAGGGCCGCACCGAGGCGGGAGGTCTCCTTGCCGCCTTCATCAAGGTATTCAACCACCATTGCGGCTACTTTGACGGCGACCAGCAGCATATCGCCAAAATGGAATATGACCTCGATCGAGAGGGATTGCTGGACGCATTCAAGGCGAGGATCGAGGCGGCAACCGAAAAACCGTGGGAAGACGTCCGCAAGGCGGCACTCCTTTACGGTACCAAGATCACCGCGGCTTTCGACGAGGTGTGCGGAAATGAGCCCGGAACCAACGGCAACGTCGTAAGCTACTACCAGCAGACCTACAAGCCTGACATCCACGCCTTCGCGCTGCGCGTAAAAGAATACATCGACGCGCACGGACCCGGGTTCCGCTTGAACTTCTTCGTCGACGAGGCCGGCCAGTACATCGCCAAGGATTCAAACTTGATGACCAATCTGCAATCCGTTGCAGAGGAACTCGCCACCGTGTGCGACGGCGCTTCATGGGTGGTTGTCACCAGCCAGGAGAACATGGAGGACACCATCGGCCAGATGACCGACAAGTCCGCCAACGACTTCTCTAAGATCCAGGCGCGGTTCAAGGTCAAGATGCAGCTCACGTCCAAGGACGCCAAGGAGGTCATCAAGCAGCGTCTTCTGGCCAAGAGCCGCGATGCCCTCCCCGCCCTGGGCGCAATGTACGACAGGTACAAGGACGACTTCCCGGTGCTCTTTGACTTCGCCGACGGTTCGAAGCGCTATGTGGGCTATAGGGATGAGGACGATTTCGTAGGCACGTATCCCTTCGTGCCCTATCAGTTTGACCTGTTCATCACTGCAATGCGTGGTCTTTCCGACTACAACGCCTTCACGGGCAAGCACCATTCTACGGGAGCTCGCTCCATGCTTGGTGTGTTCCAGGAGGTTGGCGTCGAACTCAACCGCGGTGACGGCTCGACGGAGGGCCAGGATCTGGCAACGTTCGACTCAATGTTCGAAGGACTGCGCAATTCGTTAAAGAGCGAGGTCTATGGTGCCATCAGCATCGCTGAGACAAACCTTGCTGACATGCCCATGGCAATCCGCGTCCTCAAGGCACTGTTGCTCGTTAAATACTGCAAGGACTTCAAGGCAACGCCGGGAAACCTGCGCGTGCTCTTGTATGGCTCATTCAAGCAGAACACAGCAACGCTCGAGCAGGAGATTAAGGATGCGCTTGCCGAGCTTGAACGACAACTCTACATACGTCGTAATCCCAACTCGAACATCTATGAGTACCTTACCGACGATGAGAAAGAGATCGAGACGGAAATCCGTACGACGGAGATTCAGACCTCGGATGTACGCGACAAGATTGGCGATGCGTTTAAGGATATCGTTGGCGCCTCGCGCGCAAGCTACGAGAATGGTTCCTTCTCGCATGCCTTCCCATACAATCTTAAGGTGAACGGCGACGCCATCGGACGTTCGGGTAACGACCTGACTGTTGACATTGTGACCGATGCTCCATCCGATGGTATCGTGGATGTTCAAACCTCTGGCCCCAAGACACTCACGGTTGTGTTGCACGATCCCAACGCGTTTCTCAACGATGTCGCCTTGTTCGTAAAGACAAATAAGTACGTAAACCAGGCGAGTGGTTCGAACGAGATTCGCAACGCGATAATCGCTGACAAGAGGGCAGTACTCAACGGGCAGTCGCGTAAACTCCGCGCCGATTTAGATGAGCTGATCGGAGAGGCGCGCTTCTATGTTTCTGGAGTCAACATTACCGACTCTGTGAGTGGTTCGGGCAAGGTCGCCATCGAGTGTGCTGTGGGCGAACTTGTGCGGCGCAGCTACACGGGCTTGCAACAAATTGTGCAGAACTACACCGACAGAGACGTTTACAACAGCTGTCTGCCGGCCCAATCGATGATTGACCTTCCTCTTCCCGAGTATGCCCAGACGGTACTTAGCTGGATCGGCATCATGGGTCCGGGCTACGCGGTAACCGTCGGCGGCGATGGCACGTCGAGTCTGATGGCGCACTTTACGAAGGACGAGTACGGATGGCCCGACGTTGCCGTTCGCAATGCGGTGGCGACGCTCTACGCCGCCGGTCGCGTCGAGATTCGTAAGGCGGGGTCGCTCCTCGAGGGCACCGCTCTCGCGCAGGCGCTCAAAGTTGGTCGCGATATGGATAAACTTGTCGTTGCCAAGGTCGAGGCCGTGTCTCCCGAGCGTCTTGCATCGATTAAGAGCTCGTTCAGAAAGCTCGTGGGCACTAATCCCGTTGGCGGCGATGCCAAGTCCATCGCAGGCGAGATGGTGACCTATCTCGAGCAGGAAGTTCCAGCGTTCCGCGCTGCCGAGGGACGAGCCTCGACATATCCATTTGCCACCGAATTTACCGGGAAGCTTAACAAGCTTAACGCTGCGCTTGGCGCGGTGAATGCTGATTGGAAATGGCTCGTCGACCAGTTCCCCGAGAGAGCGGATGCTCTCGCGGAGGACAAGGTGGACCTGTCGAGTATGAAGCAGTTTATTGAGGGCTCGCCGCTCGCTGTTAAGTGGAATGAGGTCAAGGGATTCGGCGAAACCGGCCTTGCCGAGATGCGTGACCTCGGCATCGACATTACCTCCGACCTCGAGGGAGCGCTTGCGGTCGTGAACGACCCTCAGTGTTATAAATCGCGCGATATCCCTCGCGCTGCGAGTGATGTCAGGCGGGCGAAGAGCGAGATTGACCGTGCTAGGGAGAGCTTAAGGTCCGGCGTTGCTAAGGAGCTCGACGAATATCGCGCTTCGTTTGAGAGCGCGTATGACATGGATGCGGTGCCAGAGGAAGCGCGTCTCTCGCTTGCAGAGATTTTCGATCAAGCAGCGGCGAGACTCGCCGAAGAGCAGTCATCGCTGCGCATACGGACTTTCCTTGAGTCGTTTAAGGATGCCAAGGCGGCAAGCATAGTTTCCCTGCTCAATCCACCTGCGGCCGCTTCTACGCACGCGCAAGAAAACGACGAGTCTGACGGGGAAGCCGCTGAGTCGCAGCCCGTGCCTGCTCGGACCCAAGCGCCCATGACCTGTGCGCTGAGCTCGCTACGTGCGGGGGCTTATGGTAAACCGACCATCAAGAGTAGGCAGGATGTCGACGACTATCTCGAGGCGCTGCGCGCTGAGCTCGAGGCCAAGGTCGACGACGGAATCATCGTTACGAGGTAGGAACTGTGGACATCGACGTTCATGAAATCGAGGACAGGATCAAGGGCCAGTTCAGCCTTGGTCATGCGACGCTGTTCTGGGAGGACGAGTCCGGCGAGTACGCCGAGACTGTCGCCTCTTTGGATTTGGACGGTGGCGCTATCCTCGACGCGACCGGTGCGGAACTTGAATGCAAGCGGACGATCCTTCGCGAGCGACCTGCCCATAATCTTGTTGTTTATCGTTCGGGTGCAAAGCCGCGTTTTCAGGATGACTTTCTATACGACATAAAGCTCGCTGCCACTCCCTTCACTTGCAAGATGGAAGGTATCTGGGCGAGCGAATGCGGCGTTCCTATGGCCCTTGCCGACGCACTCGCCGAACATGGGCGCTTCTTCAACTCAAAGGAGCGTCGCAAGGCCCTCGCAGCAAGCGTGCTAAGTAAGAGTGACGACCGTTCTCTTCGTTTGGCGATGCTCGCCGCGTGCGTAGGATCGAGGGCGGAGATTCCTCGCGATGCCGTGCGTGATGTGGTGAAGAAGCTCCTTGCCGAGCTTGGGCGCGGGCAGGATAGGACGTTGCGAGTCATTTACGAGTGCGGGCTTGTCACAACGCTTTGGTCTGAGATCTTTGAAGTTGTGGGATATGCCGCACCCACGGGTGAAGACCCGACCCTCGAAGATCTTGCTCTCAAGATGCTCAAGGCACGCTGCGCTGATCTCATTTGTGACAGTGCGTCGCTCAAAGCGGATGCCGCGCGAATACTCGCTGACCTTGCCGCCAGCAGCCGCACCAGCGATTCGTATGACTCGCTGGCACGCGAATACTCCGACGCTGTCGTTTCATCGGTGGGTACTGACAAACGTTCAATGGAGTCTATCGGCACCAACGATGCTCTGGCAGTCTTCGATGACTGGATTATCGCGGACATGCTTGGACGTGCTCTCGACGGCACGTTACACGCTGCTGATGCCCAAAACGAGCTAAACGTACGCCTGCATACTCACTGGTTTGAGGGCTACGCTCCCCAGTATGAGGCTCTGGCTGCTGCGGCCGCGACGCTTGAGGGGATTGAGGCATACAAGAAGGAATGCACCGCGGCGACGACTGAGAGAAAAATCTTTGACGCGTACTGCGCCAATTGGTACCGCATCGACGAGGAATATCGTTGCTTTGTGAATGCCATGCGCAATGCGACCGCCCAGTTTAGAAGGAGGGCAAACGAGCTTGTGTCCAAGGTCGATGACGCCTATGGCAAGTTTCTCGTTGACCTGACCGATCGCTGGCAATTGCATCTTATGGATTCGGGGGTCTATCCACCCTCGACTATTCCCTCGCAGTCGGGATTTTTCTACGAGAAAGTCGAGAAAGAGCTCCCGACGGCCGAGAAAGGCAAGCGTCTGGGCGTTATCGTTTCCGATGCGATGCGCTACGAGGTGGGTGCCGATCTTTCGGCTCGGATCGCTGGTGGAGTCTTGTCTTCGGGACGTACCCTCGTGAGTGCGAGCTACGAGGGAATGGCCTGCATGCTGCCGAGTTATACCCAGCTGGGCATGGCGGCGCTGCTTCCTGAGGGGACCATGGAGGTTGATCTAGCTACGGCTAACGTGCTTAAGGACGGTGACGCCACCGACGGGCTTGTCAATCGCCAGAAGGTCGTAGAGGCGGCGATTCCCGGTGCCATGCTCATCCAGGCGTCAAAAGTCCTGGAAGAGGGTTTGCCCAATGTCGAGGGCGCTCCGCTCGTGATGGTCTACCATAACGCGATTGACAAGCGCGGTGACTCTCGCGACACCGAGGGCGAGGTCTTCGCAGCATGCGAAGATGCAATCACTCAGGTGATGAAGATTGCCGGTGAGCTTCTGCGCGCGGGATGCGGTAAGGTCCTCGTGACCGCCGATCACGGTTTTCTCTATCAAGATGGCCAAGTCGAAGAGTATAACTTTGCCGCGGCGGACGGTCTTACCGATCTTGCCCATGCTTCCGGTCACGATTTTAGCCATGGCAGAAGATATGTCATGGGCTTGACGCTGCCAAAGAGCGACGTTCTTATCGAATACTCTTCTGCACAACTTTCGCTTGGCGGCGAGGGCAAGTTCGCCTTCCCTCGAGGTATTACACGCCTGCGTTTGCGCGGCAGCGGCTCACGCTATGTCCACGGCGGTGTTTCTCCGCAAGAGAATGTCGTTCCGGTAGTAACCATAAAACGAGTCGACGCTCGTCAGACGGCGGAGTGCACGGGGGTTCAGGGCTTCCTTTGCGGAAGGCCCGCTATTACCGGCTCGACGGTGACCCTTGACGTATACCAAACGGAGCCGTGCTCCGAGAAGGTGAATCCGCTGACCGTGCGCGTCGGCCTCTACGACCCCGATGACGCGAGCCGCCTCCTGTGCGCAGAGGTGCAACGCTCGAGCTCGCGAGCGTTTCGCAGAGTTCCGAGGAGCGTAAGACCCGTGCCACGCTCCACGTGACCGACGACGTGGACGACTGCGCCGCAGCGGTGCTCAGGATAAGCGCGCGCGTGGGAAACACCAACCAGTTCAACGCCGAGTGGGAGCAGCGGCTCTCCGTGAACCGCGCGTTCGGCAACGACTTCGACTTCTAGGACGGCAGAGATGGACTCCAACAAGATAAAGAACCTGGCCTTCGGCGCCCGCGACGCATTGCGCGCCGAGGTCGCCGCGAGGATCGACGCCGTCCTGGAGCCCGGCAGCCCCGAGCGGCTCGACCTGCCCGAGAAAGTCAGGAGGCTCGAGGCCGCCATCGACGACAAGGGCATGGACGCCGTCGTCGAGTCGACGGCGTACACTTGGTTCAACCGCCTGTGCGCGCTGCGCTTCATGGACGCGAAGGGCTACACGCCCGTCCCCGTGGTGACGCCGCCCAGGGCGTGTTCGACCCAGACTTCGGCTTCTCGCGCCTGGTGCGCGATCGCGTGCAGAGCGTCCTCGCCGGCGGCAGCGGCTCCGGCGCGAACCGCACCGAGGCGGCCTACGGCGAGCTGCTGGTCGCGGTGTGCGACCACTACGCCGCAGCGATGCCCTACCTGTTCGGCGAGGCGGCGGCCTCGAGCCTCGTCATGCCGCAGGGGCTCCTGGCCGAGGGCTCGATCCTGCGCCGCATCGTCGAGGACATGGACGACGATGAGTGCGAGACCGTCGAGGTGCTGGGTTGGCTCTACCAGTTCTACGTGGCGGAGCGAAAGGCTGAGTACAACAATAGAGAAGACCAAAAAGCGACCGCGGACGACATCGCGCCGGCGACGCAGCTGTTCACGCCCGACTGGATCGTGAAGTACCTGGTGGAGAACTCCCTCGGGCGCCTCTGGATGCTCAATAACCCGGGCTCGGCGCTCGCAGACAAGATGAACTACTACATAGCCCCCGAGGGCGAGACTGAGGACTTCATCAAGGTCTACTCGCCCGAGGAGCTGACGCTGTGCGACCCGGCGTGCGGATCGGGCCATATCCTCGTGTACGCGTTCGACCTGCTCTTCGAGATCTACCAGGAGGAGGGCTACTTCCCGGAGGACGTCCCGGCGCTCATCCTGCAGAACAACCTTTTCGGCATGGAGATCGACGGCCGCGCCGCCGAGATCGCCAAGTTCGCGCTCGAGATGAAGGCGCGCGAGAAGGACCCCGGTTTCTTCGAGAAGAAAATTGACGCGAATGTGACGGTGCTCGAACCCGTTGCGTTTGAGCCTGGAGTGCTCGACGGTGCGGGCCCAATCGCGGGCGCGACCGAGCTGCTCGACGCCTTCGAGCATATGACCGAGGTCGGCAGTCTCTATGTGCCTGCACCTGATGACATGGCCGCCGTGGACAACGCCATCGCGAGCTTCAGCGGGGATGATCTGCTCGGGATGGACATACTCAGGAAGCTGCGAACGATGAAGAGTGTGCTTGAGGCACTCTCGCGCCGAGTGGATTGCGTGGTTGCGAATCCGCCGTATTTGGGGAGCGGACATTTTAATGAGTTCATGAAGGATTGGATTAGGGGTCGCTACCCGTACGAGAAGGGCGACCTATGCACATGTTTCATTCGTCGCGGTTTTAGTCTGACTCGCGACCATGGCTACAGCTCCATGGTAACGATGCACTCTTGGATGTTTCTTGGAAGCTATGAGAAAATGCGCTCGTTTATTTTGAGAAAAAAGATGATTCTGGGCATGGCACATCTCGGTTCTCGCGCTTTCGAGCAAATCGGGGGCGAGGTGGTGCAGGTTACCGCTACGGTATTTTTGAACGGCCGCAGTTCGAGCATGGGGGATTATCTGCGGCTCGTTGATTATGATGGCTCAGTGGCAAAAGAAGCGGCACTTCTTAGAGCCGCAAAAAAACCAGACTTTACTTCGCTGCATCATGTCAATCAGGCGAGCTTTCTCGTGGTCCCTGGCTCCTCGCTTATCTATTGGGCCCCCAAACGTGCCCTTGATAACTTCAATGAAGCTCCTTCCTTGAAAACGGTTATAGATGCTCGCATCGGTCTAATTACCGGCAACGTAAATCGCTTTATTAAGATGTGGCATGAGGTAGCGATTGGCACAATCTCATTTGATACAAAGCCAGGGCAGACCAATCGACACAAATGGGTTCCATGCACCAAAGGCGGCGAGTACCGCCTTTGGTATGGAAACAACTGGTTTGTCCTTAATTGGGAAAATGACGGCTGGGAGATGAAGAACGATAATTATAAGAATGGACGCTTGCGCGCCCACAATTTCAACGGCGAACAGGCGTTCAAAGAAGGGCTATCTTGGAGCACCATCTGCTCGGGCGATTTCCATTGTCGTTATGTGCCGCACGGTTTTATGTTTGACACTGCTGGGCCCTTTTGCGAAGTCAAAAGGCGTGACAGATTTGGCTATGTTGCTGGCCTTATGTCCTCTTCGACCTATCGATATTACATGTCCATTATGAATCCCACGCTCAATTATCCGCCTGGATATCTTGAGGCAGTTCCCTATATTGATGCTCCAGAAGAAGTCGGGATTATCAATAATCTTGTCGATGGCTCTATTTGCATCTCGAAAGCCGATTGGGACTCTTTCGAAGCCTCTTGGGACTTCGAATGGCACCCGCTCGCGCCATCTTCTCAGGAACGAGCTAAGCAAGTTACTTGCGGCACGAGCTCCGATGCTCGCAGCGCCACTGTCTCGCTCATTTCTGAGCGGTTTGCGCGTTGGAGCGACGAGTGCGACGAGCGCTTCAACCAGCTCAAAGCCAACGAGGAGGAGCTCAACCGCATCTTCGCGCGCATCTACGGCATGGAAGGTGAGGTGCCCATCGAGGTACCCGAAGATAAAGTTTCGGTGCGTCGCGCCGACCTGGTGCGTGATGTGAAGTCGCTCGTCTCCTACGGTGTCGGCTGCATCATGGGCCGCTACTCCGCCTTCGCGCCCGGGTTGATCCTGGCCGACGTGCAACAGACGGTGGACGACTTCAAGGCGAAAGTCCCCGATGCCGGATTCCTGCCCGACGACGATGCAATCATCCCCGTGCTGGATGGCGAGTGGTTCGGCGATGACATCGTGGCACAGTTCCGCAAGTGGCTTGAAGTGACCTATGGCACCGAGACGCTCGACGAGAATGTGAAGTTCATTGAGAATGCCCTGGGCAAGGACCTGCGCAAGTACTTCGTGAAGGAATTCTACAAGGACCACTGTGCGACCTATCAGGTGACGGGCAGCGGCAAGCGGCCCGTCTATTGGATGTTCGCAAGCCCCAAGGGCAGCTTCCAAGTGCTTGTTTACATGCATCGTTACACGCCGAGCACGGTCGGCCAGATTCTGACCAAGTACCTGCGCGAGTACGTCGAGAAGCTCAACGCGAAGATCGGCCAGCTCGAGCAGAGCGACCGTGCAGCCGATAACCGCCAGGCAGACAAGTACCGTGCGGTGGTGCGCGAGCTTACTGACTGGGAGCGCGACGTCATCTACCCGCTCGCGAATGAGCGAATCGACATTGATCTGGATGACGGCGTTAAGGTCAACTACAACAAATTCCCGCACGCCTTGGCCAAGGTCGCGGGTCTGAGCACGTGGAAGTAGGGCTGAGCATGGACGCATTGGACAAGAAACTTAACGACGTATTTACGGGCTACGTAGTCCGTAAGGACCTCGTCAAGCTCGTGAAGGGCAATGCAGCGGTGCCTAGCTACGTGCTTGAGTACCTGCTGGGGCAGAATTGCGCCACCGATGATGAAGGCCAGATTGAGGCGGGCGTGGAGCGCGTGCGCAGCATCCTTGCCAAGCACTACGTGCAACGTGCCGAGGCTGGCGCTATACGTTCTGATATAAAGCAAATTGGGCAGAAACGTATCATCGACAAGGTTTCGGTCACGCTCAACGAGAAGCGCGATGCCTACGAGGCATCCTTTGAAAACCTGGGCGTGTCCAAGGTCCTTGTGAGCTCCGACACGGTCAAGAAGAATCGTCGCCTGCTCGTTTCAGGTGTGTGGTGCATCGCCGATTTATCCTACGAGGCAAATGAGGCGCGCGATGAATCCCCTTATGTGCTCAATTCGCTTAAGCCTATTCAGATGTCGCGTTTCGACTTTGAGGGCTTCGTTGCACGACGTTCACAGTTTTCTGAGGACGAGTGGATTGACGTGCTCATCCGCTCGATTGGCTTGGACCCTAATCAGCTGGGTCGCCGTGCCAAATTGTTCCAGCTGACGCGCTTGGTGACTTATTGCGAGCGAAATTACAACTTGGTTGAGTTGGGACCTAAGGGCACCGGTAAAAGCCATGTGTTCAGTGAGTTCAGCCCGCACGGTATCCTTATCTCGGGCGGCGAGGTAACGCCGGCGAAGCTGTTCGTGAACAACTCCACGGGTAAGATCGGCCTGGTTGGCTACTGGGATTGCGTGGCGTTCGACGAGTTTGCCGGCAAGAACAAGAAGCCCAAGGCCGACATCGTTGACATCATGAAGAATTACATGGCCAACAAGAGCTTTAGCCGCGGCATCGAGCAGGTGACGGCAGAGGCATCCATGGTGTTCGTGGGCAATACCAGCCACGACGTGAGCTATATGATTAACAAGACGGACCTGCTCGAGGACCTGCCTGCCGTCTACCATGATCCGGCGTTTATTGATCGCCTGCATGCCTATATCCCTGGCTGGGAGATGGATATTATCCGCGGCGACATGTTCTGCAGTGATTTTGGCTTTATCGTTGACTACCTTGCCGAGGCCTTGCGTGCCATGCGTCCTATGGACTATTCGGGCGAGGTCGATCGGTTCTTCGAGCTTTCGAGTAGCATCTCGACGCGCGACCGTGACGGCGTGGTAAAGACGTGTGCGGGCCTGATGAAAATTCTGTTCCCCGGACGCAACGAGACCGCCGAGGAGGCCGCAGAGATCGTCGAGTTCGCTTTGGAGCTGCGCAAGCGCGTAAAGGACACGCTCATCCGCATTGACGAGACCTTCGAGCGTGTCGACTTTGCCTATCGGCCCAAGGAGGGCGGCGCCTGGAAGCAGGTGGCAACACTCGAAGAGCTAGACTATCCTGCGACGTATCATTCTCTGGACAAGGTGCCCTGGGAGGGCGACGGGGGCAAAGCGCCTATGAACGACGAGCTCGAGGCGGCGGTCCGGGCGGAGGAATGCGCCGCCGAGGCATCCGTTGATAAGCCTGCTGTGTCCGCCGAGGCCGAGGCAACACCTCCTGCGCAGTCTCAGCCGAAACCAGCGGTGCGCAAGCCTGGAGCTGGGCACATTGCCTTGCGGGAGAACCAGCGTGGCGTTTCCTATGAGAAGCTTTTTGGCGCCTACTTGGATGGGGCGCAGAACGTTGAGATTATTGATCCGTACGTGCGCACGTTCCACCAGTGTCGCAACGTAATGGAGCTGCTCGAAGTGGTCGTGCGTCATTGCAAGTTTGACGTGACTTCGGTAAAGGTGCATCTGATTACAGCTCCCGACGAACACCTCGATTCCAAGCAGGAGGAGTACCTGGAGCAAATTAGGGAGTCCATGTCTCCCTTGGGCCTTGATTTTACTTGGAAGATTGATCGCAGCGGTGCGCTTCATGCGCGACATCTCAAGATTGATGGCAAGTGGGACATCCTGCTCGATCGCGGGTTGGATATTTGGCAACGCTTCGATAGCGGCAACGCTTTTAGCATCGAGAACCGCCTACCCGAAATGCGTCGCGTGAAGGCATTTGAGCTTACATACATGAAGGTGAGCGAGTAATAGGGTCGCTTGTTGTCATTTGCCGATGTAACGACATGCCGTCGTTGCAATATTTGGTGCATTTGAGCTAAGTCGTGGTGTCACAACAAAGTTGCGCTATGGCAGAAAGGCAGGTTTTGCGTGGGTGCTTGGATGATTCGCGCTGGGCACGGGGGGAGTATATGCGACCAGCTGGCTCGAGCGTGGCGTCATAGGTATTGGCTGGGATTTCGATGGTGCCGATATTGCCGCTATGAATCGCGAGCAGATTAGGGCGGCATATGGCCAGGCGCATCCCGGTGACAGCAAGGGTAAAGTCGCGGCGGGTGTTGGCCAGGTTTACCGTTTTGCGCACGATATGACGACGGGCTCGACCGTTGTCATGTACGATCCGGAGAGCCGCCTTTATCACCTTGGCGTTATCACTGGCCCCTGCGTTGCCGTCTGCGATATGGACGGAGTGACCTACACGCGAGACGTCACGTGGGGCGAAACCGCTCCACGTGACGTGCTCTCGCCTTCTTCTAAGAATTCACTTGGCGGCATCCAAACCATCTTTGCGGTATCTGATGATGTTATGGCCGACCTCATGAACGCCGCAAAGGACAAGTCGGCGGTGCCTTCGAATGATTCCGCCATCGATGATAGCAACGCGACAAATGACGAAGAAACCCTCGCAGCGACCTATGACAATGGCATTGAGCTCATTAAGGATCGCGTTAACCAGCTCGATTGGGAGGATATGGAGCGCTTAGTAGCGGGCTTGCTCAAGGCTATGGGCTATTGCGCTCGCGTTATGCCCAAGGGCCCTGATGGCGGTCGCGATGTGGTGGCGTCTCCGGATGCTCTCGGATTGGAATCGCCTCGTATTGTCGCTGAGGTTAAGCATCGTAAGGGCGCTATGGGAGCCCCGGCGGTTCGTGCATTTATTGGTGGCCTTCGCGCGGGCGATCGCGGTCTCTACGTGTCTACGGGTGGCTTTACGAAAGAGGCGCGCTACGAGGCGGACCGTGCAAACATTCCCGTGCGACTGCTCGATATGGATGCCTTCGTACGTCACTATGTCGAAATCTATGACAAGACCGATGACGACACCCGTTCCATCCTTCCGCTTACACGTATCTGGTGGCCACCTTAAAAGGAGGCGTAAGGGTAGTTCGGCTGCGATGGATTATTAGGGCTTAAAAATAGGAGTTAATGATGTCTTTTGACGCAAGACAGAGCGTAGTGGGCCGGTTGTTGAATGATGCAATATACCGTATCCCGCGAAATCAGCGTATGTATGTCTGGAAGGAAGATAATTGGAACGACCTGTTTCAGGATATTGAGCTTGTTACGAACGGTGTCTCTTCTTCTCATTTCATCGGCTCGATCGTTCTTATGGAGGAGGCCGCCGAAGAAGGGCTTTCCGTTTTTACGATCATCGATGGGCAACAAAGAATCATCACTCTGACAATCCTGCTGTCGAGCATCCTGTATGCCTTCAAGCGACGTGGTCTGTTTGAAGATGCCGGCGGCACAAAGAAGTATCTTGTGGCTACTGACGTAAAAAACAACGAGCATGTGATTGTGTCCCCGGGCAATCACTTAACTCTGGAACGTATTGTTTTGGGTGTCATAGGGGTGGATGGAACGAGCGCGTCATCTACGACACCCACCGCATTTGCAAAAGAGAGATGCGCATCTGCAACAAAGGATTCATTGATTGTGAAAGCGTTTCAGCATTTTTCTACCTGCTTGGAGCGCATGCCAGACGACAAGTTAATTGCATTTCGAAACGCAGTTATCTCGACATCGTACGTAAGTATTAGCTCTTCAACAGAAGAAGACTCTTATACCATCTTCGAAATCCTCAATGCTCGTGGCATCGAGCTCGAAGACCACGAGTTGCTGAAAAACTACATCATGCGCTATATAAACCCGGTGGAAAAAAGAGACGATGCCAAAATTGTTTGGTCTGAAATTGAGCAGCTGCTCGGCTCCAACATGAAACCTTTTTTGAGACAGTATGCTATTCAGCGATATCGTCTAACCCAGAAAGACAAAGAAGGCCCGTATAAGAAAATCCGCGATTCAGCTAATCCCGCTGAAGCTTCTGAGCTTCTCTTTGACTTGAAGAAGAAGGCAGAGTATTACGCCGAAATAGTGACGCCCACTACAGGCGACAGAAACGCTGAGATATTGCTTTTCTTTAAGGCACATAATGTCAAAGTTTTTCGTCCGCTTCTGATGAGTTTGATGCATTGTCGCGATAGGGAACAAATCTCTTTGCAGGAGTACAGCGACTCACTTGAGTTTATTTACAGGTTTTACATTTGTTACAAAGTCGTTGGGGGGATGGAATCAAATCATCTGACAGATTCTATTGGCAAACACTCATATTTGCTTGAAACAGAATGCTCTCCGGAAGTCATCGAGGAATGGCGCAAAAGCTTTGGGAGTAAGTTGCCGAGTATCGAAGCGTTTAGGACGAGCCTAAGTGCTCTGGGATGGTCCCATCAATGGACGCTTTACGAAGACAACAAGCTCAAAGACAGATGCAAATTGGTACTGTCTTTGCTGGAACTGAGCATGGGTGGAGCTAAAGAGCTTGGAGAGTACACAATCGAGCACGTATTGCCTGATTCCGCAGGCGAACAAAATGCTTTGATTGGCAATTTGCTTCCACTTGAATCCGGCTTAAACGCGCGATGCAAAGATAGGCCCATCGAGGAAAAACTAGTCATATACCGAGAGTCGCGTTTCGTAACTACAAGAAAGTTTGCAGAGAGATATGAAAAGAGGGAGCTGGACGTTGCGCGGAGAACTGCTCATATTGCGGACGCGTTATATAAGCAGTTCCAAATGTAGTGGCTCTCATGTCTTACGTTCTGCCTTTCTGCTATAGCCAGTAATCGTTCCAATTGAAAGGTACTTATGATTCAACAAGTTGCTTTCGAGGTTCCCGCAGAAATAGTGGCGGGCCTAGCTACTGGTAAGTATGTCCAATGGGGTGGTGTTGTGCGCGACGGCGCTGGGCATATTGTTCGGCATCTTAAGCCTATAGATGTTCAAAATGGGGCCAATAAAGTGCTGCGCATAGCTGACCAGGCGGTTCAGCTTGCGAAGCAGAACAAGAAAGTTGCTGTAGCTGCGCTTGCGGTTGCGGGTGTAGCTGCGGTCGGCGGGGGCGTCTATGCGGGAATGACTCGCGTGCGCCGCAGCAAAGAAGACGCGTTGCGAAAGAAGCGGATGGCAGACTTTAACTCCGCATTCTCGGAATACCTCAAAGCTCTGGGGGACGGCGAGCTTACGGTCGAGATAATTGACAGATTGGAAGACGCCATAACTGCTCTTAATGACGGCAGGGAAGGCTTCACAGTCGAAATTAAGGGCGAGCAGTTTGAGGACATTGTTAAGTCCGTGCGCGACTACACAGAGCGTCTTTCGAAGGCGAATGGCGAGAAGGCACCTAACGTCATTCTTGGGCTGTTCGAAAAGAAGCCGAATGACATTGAGGGCCTGAAGGAATGTCTCAACACCCAGCGAGGAATACTCCTGCGAGCAGCATAGATGAACCGCTATATTCGGGATGCGGGTTTTGCTCTCTTTCGCACCAAGCATTTGGCCACTTTGCAGCTCTCCATGGTCGTGTATCGCTCGTGATATCGACTCGGGAGATTCTGAACGCCGACGCTTTGGCAATCAGATTGCGGAGGGCGGGCCCATCAAGATCGGTGAACCAGCGGACGTTGGACATACGGCGTGGTTGCCAAGCCTATAGCTGAGATGGGAAGCGTCTTCGGGCGCAAGGATAATAACAGGCCCCGCGTTCCCTGAGGGACGTGGGGCTTTTGAGGACTACAGTTTTAATTGTTATTAGAGATAGCTACTCAGCCAATCGGGCATACTGGGATCGCCAATACTCCATGAATCCTCTTCATGTTCGCTTTCCTCCCAGCTGCTTTCGTCCCCATCGAAGAACTTGTGCCTATTGCACTTGTACTTGACAACCGTGTCTCCCTCACGGCGGTACTCGTTCCAGTAGTAGTTCTGCTTTCCGTATCCGTCCCACTCCTGAGTCCTGTATATGACCATGAGGCCTCCTTTCGTCTGCGTGCGTTGGGCACGCGACACATTGGGTTTGACTACTGGGCCATGATTTGTGCGATGCGAGATTTTTTGGCATCGATGTTCGTCAATTCTTCTGTAGAGAAGATATATGGGACAACTGCTTCATCCCACTCGATATTTGAGAAAGTATGACCGGCGCGCGTGACCTTGACCGTTTCTTTCCCAAAGAGCTTGCCGACCTCCGTGAGCTTATAGCCCCAAGGCTCTTTTGTCATCATTCCGCTGGAGACGAGACGCTTGTTAACTTCCTGATTCGATAAAAGCAAGTCGTGTCCGAGCCCCGTTGCGGTCTTCTCGACTCCGGTAAGGTTGACCTCTGGCAGAGGGGTCTTTGCGGCTGCCTCAATAATCGTGGCAGCACCCTTGCCTGCGGTGTTGCCATTTGTTTTGATTTTAGTCGCATGGCCCGTTTTTGCGGCAATCGCGATGCCAACGATTGAGCCGAGCACGACGAATACGCCGATGCCAATCTGGACTTTATGATGTTTGAGCCATGCGATGCCTTCGTTCTCCTCGGGCAGATCAGTATCATCCAACTCCATTTCTCTTCACCTCATTTCTTGATCGATTTAGCGAGTTGGTACGCGAGAGAGCTCAATGCCGGAATCAATGCCGATGAGGCGGGGATTAGGGCAGCAGTGAGGGCGGTTGCTCCGACTATGGCGCTCTGCTTGGCGATGGCTTCTTGTTTTATCCCTCCCTTACTTTCTTCCTTAAGGGTTATCTGCATCTTCTCTAGCTCTGCTGCTACTGGTTGATCGACGAACAACTGGATAATTTTTGCTAGATCCTCGTTTCCATTAACGGCGATTTCGTTGTTGAACACTGCTCTGATGGCGAGATAGTGCATCTTCGTCATCTGTGTTTTACCTGTCTCGAGGCTGCTGACGGTTTGCTTCGTTATGCCCAGTTCGTTCGCGAGACGCTCGCCACTCCAACCCGCTGCCTTGCGAATGGTTGACAGGTGAGCTTGGAGCCTGCTGACTAGTTCTTCATCCGTTGAAGTCATTTATGCCTCACAAATTGTAAATATTCCTTACTCCTGTCAAATATTATATATCAAGTCAGAAATACATCAATTACTAAGTGAGTCTTAGTTTATACGGCCGGCTCCTGAATTCCCTCAGTTTTCAACTGAACCGAAAACGGAGCTGATGCGTGGCGCTCAGCAGCTCGTACTCCCTCTGGCTCCACTGGGGCAGCTTGGCCGCGCGCACGGCGTCGCGGCACAGATCCAGAGACACTTCGGCTCCCTCGCAGAAGCACTCGCGGGCAAAGGCGCCCGAGCCGCTTGCGATGCACGCGCTGTCGGCGAAGAGCTATCGGCTAGGCGATTCGCGCGGACAGCGGCTAAAGCGGGCGTGTGATAAATCGATAATTGATGAGAACGAACACGTGTTCGTTTATATGGTAAGATATATGCCAGCGGGAGCGATTTCATTCGATATCGTTCTTGCCAGTACTTTTTACTTCCGCATGCTGTCGGCGCGGACTTCGAATTCAGAGAGGACGATTGCAATGCTATACGAATTTAAATAGATTTCTAATGCTTGATTAAGACCATGTCTATGTCAAAAGACATACAAAAGTGTTAGTCTTTTGACATGAAACACTTTGATGAAATATTCGAACTGGCGGCAGATGGCTACGGCATCGTGACTGCTGCGCAGGCATGCGAGATTGGCGTAACCACCGGAGAACTGAGCCGATGGTGTGCCACTGGGAAATTGATGCGCCGAGGACACGGGGTGTACAAGCTCACCCAATGGGTTCCGACGCCCCGTGACGTCTTTGCGGAGGCAGTGGCTCTTGTTGGTGACGAGGGTTTCCTGTGGGGCGAATCAGTGCTGTCTATGCACGCACTTGCACTTGTTGATCCTCGTGCCGTGACCGTGGCAACACCAAAGCGTGTTCGCCGCAAACTGCCAGCTTGGGTAAAAACAGTGTCCGCTCCAGAGAATGCGAAAACGACGTTCTATGAAGGAATCCCTTCTCAATGCGTTGCTGATGCGATTGAGGCTTGTAAGGGGTCCGTTATGACCGAACGCCTCATCGAGGCAACCAAGCACGCTCAAGCCGAGGGCCTTATTACCTCCAATGAGCATGAGAGACTGATGAAGGAGCTGTCGTGAAGGAAGTCAAGAAGCCAACCAGCAGACGTAACCTTGACATAGCGATAGACCGACTCTGCACTGATTTGGACGAAGAACCGGGCCGCGTTAAAAGGCTCATTGCGGCCGTTGTTGTTGGGCAGATGCTACCCGATGGAGCCGCAAAGGGTGGAAATGCCCTGAAGATTCGCTTTGGGAAGGATGTCACGCGGTTCTCGCGCGACCTCGATACCGCCAGGGCATCCTCACTGAACGATTACATGACGAAGCTTGAAGATTCGCTCACTATAGGCTGGAACGGATTCTCGGGTGCCATTGTTCCGAGGGAGCCCGCATCTCCGAAGGGAATTCCAACTGCTTACGTCATGCGTCCGTTCGAAATCAAGATTGCCTACAATGGTAAATCGTGGATGACGCTGCCGCTTGAGGTCGGTCATAACGAAATCGGCGACGCCGACGATCCCGATATGGTTTCCTCGCCTGAAGCTGCGGCAATATTGAAAGGTCTCGGGTTTCCCGAACCGGGGCCGGTTCCGTGCATGAGGCTCGAGCATCAGATTGCCCAAAAACTTCATGCTGCGAGCAGCCCCGGCAGCGAGCGCGCCCATGATCTGATAGATCTCCAGATTGCAATTTCCAACGGGGAAATTGATTACCTAAAAACTCGAGAGGTCTGTATCAGACTCTTTGCGTATCGTGCGGAGCAGGAGTGGCCTCCAATGATCTCGAGGGGAGTGGGCTGGGACTCACTGTATTTCTCCCAGGCGGAAGGACTTAACGTTTTGCCGACTGTCGATGATGCCGTGGCATGGGCGAACGACTTGATTGCAAAAATCGATTCTGCTCGTTAGTGACACTGCCGAGATCTCTCGCTTACGCCATAGCAATCCCGCGCGACGCACTCAGCAGTTCGTACTCCCTCTGACTCCACTGGCACAGTTCGGCAGTCTCGACGGCATCGCGACACAGGTCCAGGAATACCTCGGCTCCCTCGTAGAAGCACTCGCGGGCAAAGGCGCCGGATCCGTCCGCAACGCACGCGCCGTCGGCAAAGAGCTTCCAGCTGGACGGCTCGCGCGAATCGTCTCCGAGCAGCTTGATCTGCAGTACGTGCGGGTCGCCGGCGGCGCAGAGCTCTTCTTCGAGTACCTGCACGGAAAAGCGCATCTGGTGGGAGAGACTGTTCTTGACCATGGCCGAGGCGTAGCCGCTCGGCTCGTCCAAAAGATGTATTTGTTTTGGCTTGGCTGCCAGGTTGTGGAAATTGCGCTCACTGCGCTCGGAGAAATTGTCCATACGGACTCCTTTCATCGATGTTGGCAGGGCCACCGTGCCTCTTGGTCGGTTGGCGTCGGGATCGTGGAGCCAACTCTCTACCCCGACTCTGGATAAAACGCGCCCGCTCCTTGCGGGCACGATGGAGTCTATCAGCACGCGCGGACAAAAATCAAGCGCCGCCTGCGAAATGATGTGCAGACGGCGCTTGATTACGCGGCAATTATTCGGCAAACATCCGGAAAAGTGTCGAAATCAGCCGTATGAAAGTACGGAAAAGTGTCAAATTCGAGCCGCCAAAATTACGGAAAAGTGTCGAAATGAGCGCGTGGAAATCACGGAAAAGTGTAAAACTGCACGTAAACAGGGGTGCGGCATAGCTTATGTTCCAACCTAGCTGTTGGGGTCGCCCTTGAGGGTGTTGATATCCAAGTAGTCGTTGTCATCCTCTGCTTGCTGCGTTGCCGATTCGGACGCGGTGGGGCCGCGGAATAGCTGGAATCCCTCAAACGCGATCACGCCGAGCAGAGCGACGATGATGGCGATAAAGACAACCTTTGCCGCTTGGGGAAACTCGGAGAAGTGCGGCGGCTCTTCCTCGGTGTAGTAGTCGGCAAAGCGCTCGTCATCGGTGCCACGGGTATACGACGATGCCGATGCGTCCTTTGCGCCGGTCTTGTTGTACTCGGGAGCCGCGTATGTCGGCTGCTGCGGGGCGGCATACACGGGTGTGCTGATGGGCGCATGACGCTGTGTCGCCGCGGCAAGAAACGCCGCCGTCTCGGACGGATCGCTGGTGGGGTGGGGCGCAGGGGCGGCTTTACGCTTCGTCTGCACGATGGGACGGGTGGCAAAGTCGTCCGCGGGCACGGATGCCGGCGCGGGTGTGGCGGAAGGTGCGGGCTTTGCACTTGTCGGGCGAGCTCCGCCGCCCATGAGTTCATCGGCGGTCCAAGGGCGGTCGCTCATCACGTCGTCGAGGCTCAATGCAAACAGATCGTCTTCGCCCTCGTCAAACGCGTTTTTCGCATGCCTGGCGGTAGGCGCGGTGCCTCCGTGGCTGCTGCGCGATGCGTTGCTCGACCTCATCTTGTCCCATCCTTTCGAACTGTCTAGTCCTTCGATTATATGGAACTTGCCTTGTCACCGATGCCCGGATTCGCGCATTCAAGCACTCGTACTAAGGGGAGGATGGTTCAGGCGGGTCGTTTACTTGTCGTCGGCCTCTGCCTTGGCCTCGTTGAGGTAGCTGTAGAAGCTGTACTTGGAGATGCCAAAGAACTCGCAGGCGCGCTCGCTCGATTTGGAGATAAGGAAGGCGCCGCGGCGGTCGAGGTATCCGATAGCGCGAATGCGCTCGTCCTTGGTCATGAGGGCGGCGGGCTTGCCCACGTACTGCTCGCACTCGCGCAGCAGATCTTCGAGCAGGTCGCCGATGTTTTTGGTGATGGGCTCGGGCACGGTGTATCCCTTGTTGCCCGTGCCGGTGAGCGCGTCGAGCGAACGCTCAAACGCCTTCATGAGCGTGATGTCAAAGTTAATGCCCATAATGCCAACGGGGTTGCCGGCGTCGTCGCGAATGTAGATGGTCGACGATTTGAGCAGCTTGCCATCGGCGGTCTTGGTAAGGTACGGCGCGCGGTCGTGGACTTCGGTGGCATTCTCGTGCATGGACTCGAGCACGATATGGCTGGGGCCGTCACCCAGTTTGCGTCCGCTGACGTGGCCGTTTTCGATCACCACGATAGAGTGGTCCATGTTCTCGGTCTCCAGATCGTGGACGACGATTTCGCAGTTGGGGCCAAACTGTAGCGCCAGGCTGCGTGCAAGACGCTTGTAAAACTCAATCTGTGCGGGGGTCATGGGTGCCTTCCTAAATATTAGTTTGGGCCCACTGTGCCACAAATGCCACATGGTCGCAAATAACGAAAGCGTCGCTGTGTTATAAGACTGCCAACGGCCAGGACACCATCTTTATGCACCCGCTGCACGAGTTATGGGTACGATGGCTTCAGGGGAGGTATCACCATGAAACTTGGTTGCGTCATTATGGCTTCGGGCGAGGGCAAGCGGTTTGGCTCTAACAAGATGCTTGCCGATATCTGCGGAAAGCCGCTGATTCAGCGGACGATTGAGTCGGTGCCCAAAGGATTTGACGTTGTTGTTACGACGCGCTGGCCCCAAGTTGCCGAGATTTGCCGTGAGCTGCGCTGCGCGTGCGCGCTGCACGATGGCGCGCTCAGGAGCGAGAGTGTGCGCGCCGGTCTTACGTGGGGAGCCGATCGCGGCTGGAAGGGCTGCCTCTTTTTGCCGGGCGACCAGCCGCTCGTGAGTTCGGATTCTTTTGAGGCGATCGCCGGTGCTTTTAAGGCCAACGGCGGCGTCGCGCCCGTGCGTCTTGCCCTAAACGGTGAACCCGCCTCGCCGGTGCTGTTCCCTGCGAGTCTCTTTCCCGACCTTATGGGGCTTAAGGGCAAGGATGGCGGATCGTCGCTGCTGCGCGGCCGCGCCGATGTCCAGTTGGTCGAGGCACGTGCCTACGAGTTGTGGGATGTCGACACCGCCAAGGGCCAGCGCCGTGTCTCGGAGCATATCGCGGCCTGCTACGCGCCTCGCTAGCAGAAAGGACGCCAGGGTGGCGCCGGCTACTTGAGGCTGCTGGCGACGACGGGGCGGTCGAGAGCTGCCTCGAAGCGATCTGCCATCGTTGGGTCGGCAAGCGTGTCGACTTGGTTGAGCATGATGCGGGCATTGTTGAGTTCCAGCGCCTGCATCTCGGCATTGAGCACTTGGGCGACGCGCTCGGGCGTGGCAACGTCGGTGGGCTCGCAGCCGCAACGCTCGCAAAAGAGCTCGGGGCGGTGGACGGCTTCGTTGATGGGCTTGCCGAGCCCCGAAGCGCCGACGATCCAGGCGATGTCGGCTGTGCCAGAGGGAATTACCGGCTCCCAGGCGGCGTGGGCCTTGAGCGGGAGCCGCTTGCTGCCGTCTGCCTCGGCCAGGACGTAGTCAAAGCGCTGCGCCAGCTGGTCGAGCGCCTCGGCAGGGGAGGAGAGCTTGCCCGTCTCGGGGTCCAAGACACCAGCTTGGCAGATGCTTCCCCGCACAAGCCCCGAGCAGGCCTCGCAGGTGCAGCCTGGGGCGTGTAAGGCACCTGGCTTCCAGGGCGCGGCGTCCAGGCGACGGTTCGACCCGTCCCATGGCACGCCGGCGACGGGAAACATATGCGTGGTGGTGCAGAGGAGCACGCGGCCGCCGGCGCGCATAAGCTCAAGGCCGAGCGTCTTTAGCAGGGTCGACTTGCCACCGCTGCCGATAATTGCGGTAATGCCCGGCTCGATCTTGAGCGCCGAGGCAAGGCCCCCGTTAATCGTTTCCATCTGTTCACCGCCGTATAATGCTGTGATAAGAAATAATCATTAGCGTAGCGGCAGAACCGCTTTTGCTCTGATAAACCGTAGCACAGGGAGGTGCCCCGGGAATGCTCGTTTATGTTCGCGGCGCGCGATATCGCCACGGGTGTGGCTGCTCGTCTGGTGCGCGCCGGCGTGTCGGTCGTCATGGCCGATATCGCGGTCCCCACGTGCATCCGTCGCACGATCAGTTTTGCGAGGCCATTCGCTTGGGCGAGGTTTGAGGTCGAGGGCATTCGCGCCGTCGTTGGCACAGACGCCGGCCGAGGCGC
>ENA-OQHF01000028-OQHF01000028.1-human-gut-metagenome-genome-assembly--contig:-NODE-28-length-76964-cov-6.416453_pt1 | contig 76964 bp, 69 predicted proteins | sample MGYA00242559_ERZ504709 | MGnify/ENA primary metagenome ERZ504709 (study PRJEB26092, sample SAMD00036203) | human gut metagenome | host: Homo sapiens | study: EMG produced TPA metagenomics assembly of... | reverse complement strand
CGTGTAAGCCTCCAGCTTGAGCGTTTCCAGCAGACGGTGCGCGGCGGGCCGTGCCGCTGGTGATATGCGGGCGCAGCATCTCATAGATCTGCTTGCGGATGCCCTCCTCGTCAGCAACACGGCCCTCCACGGTGAAAAAGCTGCCGTCCACGCAGACCATCGGGTGCGCCGATAGAAAGTCCTCGCAGAACAGCACCTCGTTGAAGTGCTTGTCCTGCATCCAGCGGGGCGGTTCATTCCGTTCCATATTCGTCCTCCCTGATCTGCCGGTTTCGTTCCTCCATCCGCATGAGCCGCTCGTCCTTCTGCAAGTCGGCCACCACCTCGGCGCGCTCCTGCGGCGTGCCGCAGGCCAGAATGTCCAGCATATTTTCGATTCGTTCCAGCATGTGGCAGGCCTCCGCATAGCGTGGGTCGATGGCGTCCTCCGGCGATTGCGGGACACAGTGCTCCTTCCAGTCCCGCAGGATTTGCAGGTAGTCCCCCAGCACGCGGAAGCAGCGCCGCTCGGTTTCCGCCTGCGATTTGCCGCGCTGTAGCTTTGCGAGAATGGACGGCTTCTGTTCGGTGATGCCGAAATCCGCCGCCAACTTCTTCGCCGCGTCATAGCTGCTCAGGCTGAACAGCCTCGCCGCAAGGTCGATCACGTCGCCGCTTGCCCCGCAGCCGAAGCAGTAGAAGTAATCCTCGTTCAGCTTCATGCTGGGTGTCCGGTCATTGTGGAAGGGGCAGCAGACCATGTCACGCCTTGCCTCCAAGCCGTAGTGTTCGGCGGCTTCCTTCACGGAAACTGCCGTCTTGATTTGTGCAAATAAATTGATACTCGTTTCCTCCTTTGAAAATTTTTTTGAGTGCTACCGTTCTGCCCGACGCCGTTCCTGCCCGAGTTCTTACCCCGGCGTTGTCTCTTCCTTGGCACGCGGAATGCGGTACTTTTCCGGAAAGCATATCCTCATTGGACGGTCATGAAATTTTCAAGGTTCTGCGTGGTTTATGTCTAAATTTTAGTAAGAAAACAGGTTCTTTCCCGTATATCCAAGAGGTAGGAAAAGTGGGGTAGAAGTTGAAATTTTCTACGCTTTGAGACACAAAACGGAAAAGCATGATATAATACAGAAAAATGGAAAAGGATTCTCTTTGTTCCCACAGGTGCCCTTCTGTCAAAGGTAAGCTTCAACGAGGGGGATCCAATTCCCGGTATCGCACACGCTGTTGTAATAGAACAGTACAGGGTTCCGGATATGATGTAGATACAGAAATTTTTTCAGGAGGAAAAATACATGGACTATTTTAATGCATTCTGGACAGGCGGACTGATCTGTGCCCTAGTACAGATTCTTCTGGACAGGACAAAGCTTATGCCCGGACGGATCATGGTACTTCTGGTATGTACAGGCTCTGTTTTAAGCGCTGTCGGAATCTATCAGCCATTTGCAGAATTTGCCGGAGCAGGCGCTTCTGTTCCCCTGCTTGGTTTTGGCAATATCCTGTGGAAAGGAATGAAAGAATCCATTGACAAAAACGGACTGATCGGACTCTTTATGGGAGGCTTTACCGCCTGCGCAGTGGGAGTCTCCGCAGCTTTGATCTTCTCTTATCTTGCAAGCCTGATCTTCAAGCCCAAAATGAAAGGATAACATACCATGAGTGATACTCTCTATTTACAGTTAGATCAGAATATCCAGATAAACCATCCACACATTTATCTTCAGGACATTGCAAAACTTTCCTGCAGCAACAGTAAAATCCTGAATCGGCTCCGGGTGATGCCGGTTATAAATCTTGACCCGAATAAACCAGGACGTTATGTAATGTCTGTCATGGATCTGATCTCCGAAATCAAAAAAAAAGAACCGGACCTTGAAATCAATAATATTGGAGAAGCCGACTTTATCATCACTTTTAAAAACAAACCCGGTTCCGGGCTTGTCTGGCAGTGGTGCAAGATTATTTTCGTCGGTCTTGCCGCCTTTTTCGGTGCAGGTTTCTCTATCATGACATTTAATAACGATGTAGATGTCGGTGGTCTCTTCTCGCAGATCTATACCCAGGTCACAGGACAGACTTCCGGTCATTTTACTGTTCTTGAAATCACTTATTCCATAGGAATCGGACTTGGGGTACTTTTCTTCTTCAATCATTTCGGTCATATAAAAATAACAGATGATCCAACACCTATGCAGATACAGATGCGTCTGTACGAGGAAAATGTTAATAAAACTCTTATCAAAGACATTGACCGTACTTCCGAAAAGTGATATACTTCGATAGCCGAGTGTTCGAAACCTTCCACTCGTAAAACAAATACTAAAGGAGATAATCAAATATGAAAAACAAAGGTACTCAGTTTCTGACAGAAGCAGCAGTGATCGGAGCCATTTATGTGGTTCTGACTCTTTTATTCGCACCACTCAGCTATGGCGAAATTCAGATTCGCTTTTCGGAAGCACTGACCATCCTGCCATTCTTTACACCGGCTGCGATTCCGGGGTTATTTGTAGGATGTATCATTGCCAATCTCTTTGGCGGTGCCATTCCTGTGGACATTATTTTCGGAAGCATCGCAACACTGATCGGAGCAGTATTTACTTACAGACTCCGCAGCTGCAACCGTTTTCTTGCGCCGATCCCGCCGATTGTTTCCAATGCAGTCATCGTGCCATTCGTACTTCACTTCGGATACGGAGTAAATCTTCCGATTCCGCTTATGATGCTTACCGTAGGTATCGGAGAAGTAGTTTCCTGCGGTGTAGTAGGACTGATTCTTCAGACAGCCCTTCTGAAATACAAAAATGTGATCTTCAGATCACAGAGAACTGTATAACTTACGATATATAACAATAAAGATATTATAGCAAAAAGAGTGTGCAATATTATAGTAATCCGCACACTCTTTTTGTTACTGTTCGCTCCGTTCACAGTAACCTCTTTTTTATTTACCTCTTCAGAGAATACTCTACCTTCTACAAGCGGTGAGTTAATTACTCCCATCTGCTTATACCTGCTTTTTAAGTTCCTTCAGAATCCGCTTTTCCATCCTGGACACTTGGACCTGGGAAATTCCCATCTCTGCCGCAATCTCCGTCTGCGTCATATCCTTAAAATATCTCATACCAATCAGCTGACGTTCTCTTGCATCCAGTTTTTTCAGGATTTCATCCAGAAAAATCCTGTTCAGTGCTGCATCCTGTCCATTTTCTTTTTCCTGGAGCCTGTCCATAAGCGAAATATCATTTCCATCTCCCTGATAGATAATTTTGTGCAAAGATTCCACTTCAGCTCCTGATTCCATCGACATCACCACTTCATCTACTGAAAGTTCTGTCGCTTTCGCAACTTCCTCCAGTATCGGTTCACGTCCCAGTTCTTTTTCCAGTGCTTCTCTCGCAGAATAAATTCTGGCACAGTTCTCTTTCAGGTTTCTGCTCACCTTAAGCATCCCGTCATCCCTCAGATAGCGTCTGATTTCACCTATGATCATGGGAACAGCATAAGTTGAAAACTTCACATCGTACGAAATATCAAAACGATCTATGGCTTTCAGTAGCCCAATGCTTCCTATCTGCACGATATCTTCCATTTCCACACTGCGCCCGGCAAATCTTTTCGCCATGCTGTACACAAGTCCTGCGTTTTCTTTAAATACAGTATCTCTTGCTTCTTTATCCCCCTGTTGTGACTTCATGATCAGAGCAAGAGTATGGTCCATTCCTACCTCCCGATCGTCTTTTTCATATGGACAACTGTTCCATATCCCACCTGTGATTCTACTGTTACCTCATCCATAAACGCTTCCATAAATGTAAATCCCATCCCGGAACGATCCTTCTCCGGCTTTGTTGTAAAAAGAGGCTCCATAGCTTTTGCAACGTCTCTGATCCCCACTCCCTTATCGATCACATCAACCCATAATTTCTGTCCTTCCCTTCTGCAGAAAATCTCTATTTTCTGCACCTGGCCTTCATAAGCATGAATAATACAGTTTGTCACAGCCTCTGACACAGCAGTTTTCAGATCTGCCACTTCCTCCAGAGTAGGATTCAGCTGTGTGCAGAAAGCTGCCGCCGCAACTCTTGCCAGCCCCTCATTCTCAGGTCTGCTATCAAAAATAATTTTCATTTCATTGGTATTTTCCATAATAGTTTTCTTCCCCCTCTCTTTAGACTTCCCCACAGATTTCGACAAATTTATATACCCCTGACAGATGCAGCAGCTTTTCAATATAGGAATTTACTCCTGTAGCCTGTATACAGTCACCGCGCATCCCCATCATCCGGTATCTCCCCATGATCAGCCCTATCCCTGAACTGTCCATAAACGCTGTTCCTGAAAAATCAAATGTGATCGTTCGTATATATTTTTTCCGTATAATATCATCTGAATCTCTGCGTATCTCGTCTGTCACCATATGATCTACCTCTTTCGGTAAATGAATGATCAGGGAATTTCCCTGTATTTCAAATCTGTTCTCCATCATATCCCTCCTCACTTTTTGTCAGGCGAATGTTCGCAATCCACTTTGCAGTGTAGCTCTACACCAAATAACTGTTTATTGCTTTTCGCAGCCTCCTACTTGATTCGGTAAAAAAAGAGACACATGACTTCCATGCATCTCTTTTGTATCTTTACATCTTCTTATAATACTTCATGTCTTCTGCCACATCAAAATGAAAACCCGGTATCAGTATCCGGAATCGTCATAATCACCGGTGTCGTAACTTCCATCATCCGCCGAATCACCATCAGAATTATCGTAAGAACCATCATCATATTCCCCACTGTCATAGGAACCATCGTCATAACTTCCATCTTCCGCTGAATCTGAAGAAGCATCTCCCTCTGCGCTGTCAGCACTGCCGGTTCCGTCTGTGACTTTCGCATCTGTAGTTCCTTCGATCCCGGTCGTACCTGTAGTGTTACAGATCGTATTGTAAATCCCTTTCAGATCCGCAGGCAGCAAATCCGCATAAACATTCTGTATCTTCAATGCCGCTTCATCTGTATTCTGTTGCTGCAATGCTGAGTACGCCTCGATCAGAGCCTCATAACTGCTGCTTTTTTTCTTCTCTTCCTCTATCTGTTTGGAGGCCGCCTCAACTGTGTCTCCAGATTCCTGAGCCTGACTCTGTGCCTTGGTCAGCTCAGCTCCCTGACTGGACACTGCATCACTGTATTTCATAATCTGCTGATTCGCTTCCCTGTAGATTCCCTGACGTATGGCAGGAACAGCCAGAAGATAAAACGCCAGCAATCCTGCACAAAATCCGGCAACCAGTGTAAAAAACAGCGGAATCCTTCCTTTTTCTTTATACTGAGGAATCTGGATTGCCATATCATTCTCACTGCTGTCCACAGCTTTCCTGTTTCTTTTATTCTGACGTTCCAGACGTGTGGATACTCCTGTCTGTTCGTCAATCTCTCTCAAAAAACGAAGGGTTGTTGTATTTGTTTTATCAATCCGCGCGGCTTTCCTTAACGTCTTTCTTGCCTTGTTATATTCCCCCTCTTTCATCTGCACAAGTGCCAGAAGATGGTAACCTTTGATCAGTTTTGGATTCTGTATGAGAATCTTCTTCAGCCTGATCGCAGCCATATCCTCATGACCTTCCCTGCACAGGTTTAAGGCATCATTATACTTTCTGATCGTTTCATTGATCGCCTCAAGCTTATTGGAGTTCGCCTGCAGCTTGTTAATATATTCTGATGCCAGATTTCTGGATGGCTGAAGATTCTTACTGATCACCCATTCACTGAGTGCGGCAACCACCTCCCCTGTCTCAAAATATACCAGTCCAAGAAGATTTCTCGCCTGAATATTATGCTTATTATAAATAAGACTCTGCTTCAGACAGTCAATCGCCCCTGAAAGATCGCGGACACTGGCTTTCTCAAGCCCCCGGTTGTAATACTGTCTGGAAAGGTAATCTACCTTTTTCTGGATCAGCACATTACATCCACATTTCGGGCAGTAATCCAGATCTTTGTCCACCAGAAATGCGCCACAATTCATACAATTCATGTGTATCTCCTTATTTTACCCGTCTGCCACTCTTGGCTTCGCGGAGAACTTCTTGAAGAATATCCAGGATATCCGTCAGTTCTCTCTCATAAATCGCACCCTCCGCATCTGCCACATCCAGACAAGGTTCAAATTTCTTCAGTTCCTCTTCATAATCTATCATTTCTTATTTCTCCTGATTACATCTTTAATCTCACCGACAAGATACAGGGAACCCACGCAGAAGAGCATTCCGTCATCCCCCTTCACTTCCAGTGCTCTACCAAAGGCTTTCTCAACATCCTCCACTACTTCCACAGAAGAAGCACCTGCTTCTGTAAAAAGCTTTGCAAATCTCTCAGCAGGAACCTGGCGATATCCGCCAACAGAGGTTACTACCACTTGACGGAACGTGATCCTGCTGCAGATCGTATGTATCATATCTGTATAATCTTTGTCATCTACTGCTGAAAAAAGCAAAGTCAGCGGACATTCTTTCTGAAAGTGTTCTGCTGTCTCTACAAATTTCTCTACCCCGTCCTCATTGTGAGCACCGTCCACGATCACACCCGGAAGCACTGTTTCCATTCTTCCCTGCCAGCGTGTTCCGGCAATTCCCACATGGATCTGATCCATAGATACAGAAATCACATTCTGCAGAACCTCAATCGTCTTTAATGCAAGTGCACTGTTCATCACCTGATACTTTGCAATAAACGGAATGGAGAAAACCATATCCTTATAATACTCATTCCGAAATGCAAAATCAATTCCCGCCGAAGTATTTCTGAGCACTTCTGTATCTGATCTCTTCACTTCATAAGCAGGGCTTCCCAGTTCTTCTGCTCTGGCACGGATCACTTCTGCTGCATCCGGGTCGTTTCCGTCATAGATTACCGGTACCCCCGGCACAATGATCCCGGCCTTTTCTCCTGCGATTTTGGCAACTGTATCTCCCAGATACTGCATATGATCCAGACTGATCGATGTGATCACACAGGCAACAGGATTCTCCACAGCAGTAGTCGCATCCATTCTTCCGCCCAGTCCTGTTTCCAGAGTCACATAATCAACACCTGCCTCTGCAAAGATCACCATTCCCATCAGAAAAAGCATCTCAAAATAAGTCGGATGATAGCTGCCTTCTGCAACCAGTTCATCCGCAAGTACCTTTACTTTCTCAAAGGCCTTCAGGAAAGTATCATTATCAATATTCACCTCATTGATCTGGAAGCGTTCATTGATCTCCACCAGATGAGGAGAAGTAAATAATCCGCAGGAATATCCCGCCTCTCTCAGAACAGAGGTCAGAAACGCACATGTACTTCCCTTTCCATTAGTTCCTGCCACATGGATCACCTTAAACTTATCCTGAGGATTACCAAGTCTTCTCAGACATTCCTTTGTGTGATCTAGACTGTTCTTCTTTGTAAATTTCGGAGTTTCATCAATATAAGCAACTGCTTCTTCGTAATTCATAAAAAAATTCCACCACTTATCTATAATGTATTTAGTTACTCTAACATTATATAATAGTGGTGGAAGATGTCCAGTACCAATCGTAATATTTTATCCGACAAAATTATGGATTAATTTTCATTCGTACCGGCACTTTCTGTTAATTTCCATTTATTATTTGAATAAAGTGCATAGCAGGACCGGTCATAGCTCTTGCTCAGCGGTTTTCGCGTCGAACTGTTGCTTCGCTGGATCACCGCCAGTCTGTCGAAATCATTCAGCTCCGCACCTGTGATCATCAACGTAGTCGGATTGATATAGACCGTATCATACCATTCTCCGTTCAGTTTGATTTCACTGGACGGCGTAAATTCCGTTCCCTTAATGTAATATGTATGATCTGCCTCAGAGATACATTGAATGGAATCCAGAGTCACATCATAGATTCCCATACGCATTCTGGTACGCAGATAAGGACTTTCGCCGCTTTCCCCGTAGGAATATCTCTTTCCATAAAGGAGGTCATACTGCAGGGTTTCCAGATCCACCTGATAATTTCTGGTATTTCTTCTTGCCTGATGATAGCGGAAAACAGTTCCCTCATGGATTCCCACACGATCCATAACCTCTGCCGCCATCTGGTATGCTGCAAGATTTTCATTCTTTTTCTTAAGTCCGAAGTTATCCCACATCACATACTCTGTCTGGAACAGATACTTGTTCTTCAGGTCCTCCACAGTCAGTCCCATAGTCGGAAGGTGATCACCGTACATAACAAGGACCACATCCTCAGGATAATCTGCCAGCTTATCTGTCAGCTCTTTTACAAAATTATCCATCTCATGGATCTCATTTACGTAATATTCCCATTTATTGTTCTCTTCCTCAGTCGGCGCACCGGAAACTGTGATCTCAGGATCCTCCAGAATCTGCTCATCCGGATATGCACCATGTCCCTGTACGGAAATAGTATATACATAATCCGGCCCCTCAGTAGAATCCAAACATTTCAGGATTTCATCTGTCAGAACCTCATCCTTTACCCAGCCATTTGGATTCTTCTCGTTCTCTCTTGCCATGTACTCTTCAGAAGTAAAGTATCAAATCCGAGATTCGGGAAAATAGATCTTCTTCCATAGAAGTTTGCCTCATTATTATGAACCGCATGGGTGGTATAGCCCAGATTCTTCAGTACATAAGGTGCACTCTCACAGGTAGTCTCTCTCAGAATACTCTTATAAGGATATTCCCCGGGTCCGAAATAATGCATACTCATTCCTGTAATGGATTCAAACTCCGTATTTGCAGTACCTGCACCTACAGAGGGAACCTTATAATATCCGGAGGAATATTCCTCCATCAGCTTTCTGAACGTAGGGATAGGATCTTCCGAAATATTCAGATAGTTTACCAATGTGGGATCAAAGAATGATTCCAGCTGCAAAAACAGAATATTCGGATGATTTTCCTCTTTTGACTCCGGCAGGTTCTTCTCTGTTTTCTCAATCCGTTTAATCTCTTTCTCAGAATAATCTCTCGGACAGCTGATTCCCGTATTAAAAATCGTAGTTGCCAGACAGTAAGGATATCCATAATCCTCATATGCAAAAGCAATATTTCCAAAGTAATTGGAAAGTACCCTCTTCTCCAGTGCCAGCTGTGTACATCCTGCAAAAAGAGCAACTGCCAGCAGGATCAGAGGAATATTATAGCGGTATTTAATCTTGTTCTGATACTTCGGTCCTTTAATAAGCAGGATCAACAGTAAGATAACAAGAATCCCAAACAGGATGCAGACTGCCACAACACCTGCAGCAGGCAGGTATTTATTGGCAATCTTTAATGCATCTGTGATCAGATGCAAATCCGGTCCTGTAAACGGTGTAACACGGTTGAGCAGGAGAACACCATTGATAATGGCCAGTATCAGCCAAAACAATGTCACAAGGATTCTCCAGAACACTCTCCTGTGAAACAGATAAACAATTAGTGACGAGGTAAAAATGAATGCCGCATTATATGCAAAAACCAGAGGTCTCTGTATCATATAATTCCAGGCTTCTATAAACGAGTGACGGCAGATTGCCTCCATAACAAAATATCCCGCTGCGCTGGCAAGTACATGGAGTAAAAGGGAGATTTTGTTACAAATCTTATACAATTTCATCTAAACACTCCCTTATTTCTTAAGCTGCTCTAACTGTCCTTTAACCTTATCCATCATTTCTTTATATTTCGCAAGTTTGTCTTTCTCCGCATCCACCTTGGCAGCAGGTGCCTTATTTACGAAGTTCGGATTATTCAGCATACCTTCACATCTTGCGATCTCTTTTGTGAGACGTTCTGTTTCTTTTGTAAGACGTTCAATCTCTTTATCTTTGTCAATCAGGTCTTCCAACGGCATATATACAACCGCATTGGAAACAACTACTGAAACTGCATCCTCACTGATTCCGTTCTTGTCTGTCTGTACCAGAATCTCTTTTGCAAATGCAAGATTTACAAAGGATTTCTTGCTGTTCTCATACATTGCTGCTGTTTCAGCATCCTTTGCCACAATATGCAGGCTTGTCTTGCGGTTATTCGGAACATTCATCTCTGTTCTGGTATTACGGATACCTCTTACAACCTCTTTGAATCCCTCGATTGCTTTCTCAGCATCCGGGAAGTTTCTCTCTTCTCTGTATACAGGCCATTCGGAGATCATAATAGACTCTTCTTCAGGAAGAAGTGTGCAGTAGATTTCCTCTGTGATAAACGGCATATACGGATGAAGAAGCTTCAGGCCTTCTGTCAGCGCTGTTCTTAATGTCCAGAGTGCATCATTTGCTGCCTTCGGATCTTCCTCTGCCTTCCACAGACGAACCTTAGCCATCTCAATATACCAGTCGCAGAGTTCATCCCACAGGAAGTCATAAACCTTCTGTACTGCAATACCAAGTTCATATTTTTCCATGTTCTCTGTAGCTTCGCGGATCACTGTATTTAAGTGAGACAGAATCCATTTATCCTCTGCACAGAGATCATTTAAGTTCTCCGGTTCTGTCACTGTCTTGCCTTCCAGGTTCATCATGATGAAACGGGAAGCATTCCAGATCTTGTTTGCGAAGTTACGGCTTGCTTCTACCTTTTCCCAGTAGAAACGCATATCATTTCCAGGTGCATTACCTGTCATCAGAGTAAGACGAAGAGCATCTGCGCCGTATTTATCAATAACTTCCAGAGGATCGATACCGTTTCCAAGAGACTTACTCATCTTACGTCCCTGGGAGTCACGTACCAGACCATGGATCAGTACATGATGGAACGGAACCTGATCAGTCTGCTCCAGAGCAGAGAATACCATACGGATAACCCAGAAGAAGATAATGTCATATCCTGTAACAAGTACATCTGTCGGATAGAAATATTCCAGTTCCGGTGTTTTCTCCGGCCAGCCAAGTGTGGAGAATGGCCATAATGCAGAACTGAACCAGGTATCCAGTGTATCCTCATCCTGATGAAGATGTGTACATCCGCATTTCGGGCATTTCTCAGGCATTTCTCTTGCAACAACTACTTCACCGCACTCATCACAGTAATAAGCCGGAATTCTGTGTCCCCACCATAACTGTCTGGAAATACACCAGTCGCGGATATTCTCAAGCCAGTGAAGATACGTCTTGTCAAAACGGGACGGAACGAATTTCAGATCTCCGTCATCCAGAGCTTTGATCGCAGCCTTTGCCATCTCGTCCATCTTTACAAACCACTGTGGCTTGATCATAGGCTCTACCGTTGTGCCACAGCGGTCATGAGTTCCAACGCTGTGGTTGTGAGGAACTACTTTTACCAGAAGTCCAAGTTCTTCCAGATCTGCTACCATTGCCTTACGTGCTTCGTAACGGTCCATACCAGCGTATTTTCCACCAAGCTCGTTGATGGTCGCATCGTCATTCATAATGTTGATTTCTTCCAGATTGTGACGGCGTCCAACCTCAAAGTCGTTAGGGTCATGGGCAGGTGTGATCTTTACACATCCTGTTCCGAATTCTTTGTCTACATATTCATCGGCGATCACCGGAATCTCTCTGTCTGTGAGAGGAAGCTTCAGCATCTTGCCGATTAGATCCTTGTAGCGCTCATCTTCCGGATTTACGGCAACAGCAGTATCACCCAGCAGGGTTTCCGGACGTGTAGTTGCAATCTCTACGAAACGTCCCTCTTCCCCTACGATCGGGTAATTAATGTGCCAGAAAAATCCGTCCTGATCCTCATGTTCAACCTCTGCATCAGAGATGGAAGTCTGGCATACAGGACACCAGTTGATGATTCTGGAACCTTTGTAGATATAGCCTTTTTCATATAATTTGATAAATACTTCCTGTACTGCTTTGGAACATCCCTCATCCATTGTGAAACGTTCTCTCTCCCAGTCTGCGGAAGCACCCAGTTTCTTTAACTGATTGATGATCTTTCCGCCGTACTCCTCTTTCCATGCCCACGCATGTTTTAAGAATTCCTCACGGCCGATATCGTGTTTGTCGATACCTTCTTTTTTCAGCTTGTCGATAACCTTAACCTCTGTAGCGATAGCTGCATGGTCAGTTCCCGGCTGCCATAATGCTTCATAGCCCTGCATTCTCTTGAAACGGATCAGGATATCCTGCATGGTTTCATCCAGCGCATGTCCCATGTGAAGCTGGCCGGTTACGTTTGGCGGCGGCATAACAATGGTAAACGGTTTCTTGTCCGGATTTACTTTTGCATGGAAATATCCATTGTCCATCCATTTTGTGTAAAGACGCTCTTCGATTCCCTTAGGATCGTAGGTTTTTGCAAGTTCTTTGCTCATAATGTCCTCCTGATATTCTATCTCTGTAATAAAAGTATCTGCGGATCACTCCGCTGTAAAGCAGCCCACGGCTCTATAAGCTTATTCGATTAAAAAACGCCCTTTACACGCATTATACGTGCAAAGGGCGATATAAATCGCGGTACCACCTTAGTTTGTCTCTCATTCCCTTAACGCGGGATACGTGAAAGCCTACCATGCGCGTATATGAATCTCAGTATTATCATACCACTCACTTCAGCCTCCCGGCTCCAAAGCTACCTTCAGCGCTTCTGTTCCCGGGAAACCTTCCAGCTTATAAGCTTCCCTCTCTGTGGGACATTACCGCCTACTCCTCTTTTTCACAGCCTTTTTCTGGATTCTACTATAATGAAAAAAGGCTTTCTTGTCAAGAATGTTTCTCCGGATTTCACAAATTTATGCCGGCAATTGTTTATCAAGTGGATAAAATCATCCTCTTTGCTGATTACTATAATAACTTAATAACTGCTCTGCAGTTTATTCGGTTAAATTCATAAAAACAGCGAGTAAACATTTTGTTTACCCGCTGTAAAAGAAATCCTAACTATGGTCTTTTTGTAAAAAGGGATTTTATCTGCTATATTATTTACAGAGTTTTTTAAACTCGTCTGCTACGAACTGAACTTTCGTACCGATTACAACCTGAACAGAATTTTTACCAGGTCTGATCACACCGGCAACACCGGCTGATTTGATTTTCTTTTCATCAACAGCTGTATAGTCTTTGATTTCCAGACGAAGTCTTGTAATGCAGTTATCAATAGATGCAACGTTTCCTTTTCCGCCAACACCTTCTAAGATAATTTTTGCAACTTCTGTAAAGTTATCGTTTGCAAGTTTTACAGTTGTCTCATCCATATCATCATCTTCTCTTCCAGGAGTCTTCAGATCAAATTTAAGGATTGCAAATCTGAACACCACATAGAATACGATGAATGCTGCGATTCCCAGAGGAATGATCAGCAATGTTTTCTGTGCTGCAGGCAGAGATGCGGAGAACAGAAGGTCTGTTGCACCTGCTGAGAATGAAAAGCCTGCACGGAATCCTAATAATACTGTGACAACTGTAAAGATACCATATAATAATGCATAAATAACATAAAGTCCAGGAGCCAGGAACATGAAACCAAATTCGAACGGCTCTGTAACACCACAGATAAATGAACAGATTGCTGCGGAAGCTACCAGACCAATAGCAACTTTTTTCTTATTGTCCTTTGCACACTGGATCATTGCCAGAGCTGCACCAGGAATACCAAACATCATACATGGGAAGAAACCGGACATATACATTCCAAGGCTCCAGCTTACATCTGCAGATGTCTCACCTGCCCAGAAATGAGTCAGGTCGCCAAGTCCGATTGTATCGAACCAGAATACATTGTTTAATGCGTGATGCAGACCTGTAGGAATTAAAAGTCTGTTCAGGAATGCATAGATACCAGCTCCAAGAGCTCCCATTCCGGCAATTGCGTTACCGATGGAGATCAGTGCACCGAAGAGGATCGGCCATACAAACAGTAACACTACGGATACAAGAATAGATACAACACCTGCGATGATCGCTACACAACGTTTGCCGCTGAAGAAAGAAAGCCAGTCCGGTAATTTTGTGCTTTTGAATTTGTTGTAACAGCTAGATCCGATCACACCTGCAAGAATACCGATAAATGGGTTGGCAATTTTGTTAAATGCCAGTGTTTTGTCTGCATTGTCTGCGATAGACGGGAACAGTGTGGTAACAAATCCTGTGCTTAACAGTGTTGTGATCATAAGCCAGGAAGCAAGGGCTGCAAGACCGCCTGTACCATCGTGGTCATCTGACATACCCACACCTACGCCGATTACGAATAACAGTGCCATATTATCGATCAGGGCACCACCGGCTTTTACAAGGAAAATACCAACCATCGGACCAAATCCGGTGATATCACCACCCTGCATACTTGCAGGACAAAGTAAATAACCAATACCCATGAGGATACCGCAGATTGGAAGACAAGCTACCGGTAACATCAGGGCTTTTCCTAATTTCTGTAAATACTTCATACTTTTTCCTCCTTAGATAGAATGATTTACTCTTTCAAATCCCCTTTTATTTATTTTTACCCGGATACCCCCGGGAAAAATACATGATTATTATTTTGTGATCACGATCACATCATCACCGGGCTGTACCTCTTTGTTATCCAGTCCCCGGACATCTCCATAGTCATCTGTATTACAGATAACAACAAGTGTACTGGTATCATATCCTGCAGCTTTGACCTTTTCCAGATCAATCTCCAGAATCAGATCTCCCTTCTTCACTGCATCACCGGAATGTACATGACCTGTAAATCCGTCACCGCCCATTTTGACTGTATCCAGACCCACATGGACCAGAATCTCCACACCATCAGCCGTAGAAAGACTGAATGCATGAAGGGTATCAAACAGTGTTTCAATTGTTCCGTCTGCAGGCGCATAAATTTTTCCGTCGGACGGAAGGATTGCCGCACCCTTTCCCAGCATCCCCTCACTGAAAGTCGGATCATTTACACTGGAAAGAGGAACTGTCTTCCCCTTCACCGGAGATCCGATGATCAGTTCAGGTGTCTTTTTCTTCTTAAAAAAATCAAACATGCTTAAAAGCCTCCTTCTTTTTTACATTTATAATTATAATTTTATAAATCTATAGTACTAACTCTGCGGATATGCACAGACAGATACATGATTTCTTCCTCAGACAATCTGCTGCCGGTTGCCTGCATGATATATTCCGCAACCTTTACACTGCATTGATATTCCCTGGGATATTTCCGCTGCATCAACAGGGACAGCTCTCTGTCCTCACTGGAAAGCAGTTCTTTCCGGTAAATTCGCTGTATCAAAAACTTTATATGTGTCATAAAACGCTCATAATGTAAGGATGATTCATCTAACAGTATTCCCAGATCACGTTCCACAATATCCACGATTGCCTGCATCTGATTCGGAAACTTCACTGCATCCCGGATATCTGTACCATATTCTGCATTTACGAAATGAAGGGCAATAAATCCAGCTTCATCCTCCGGCAAAAGAATATCAAGTCTGTCCTGGATCAGCTCCAATGCATAAATTCCTAATTGAAATTCCTGAGGATAAAAGCGCTTGATTTCCCACAATAATGCATTCTGGGGTTCAATTCCCTGGCTCACTCTTTCAATTGCAAAATTAATATGATCCGTCAGTGTCACATAAATACTCTGATTCAGTTTTAATTTCAAATGATCCTTTGCATGAGAGATGATCTCGTCTGAAATCCTCACACGTTCCAGCGGCATATTCGCCAGCAGTTCCTTGAACTGTTCCGTCAGTGTCCGGCTTTTAATGCGAAAGATTTTACTGATCTGATCAGCAGGAACCATTTCTCCCTGTTTCTTTTTGAAACCAATTCCCCGTCCCATCACAATTACTTCTGCACCGGATTTCTCATATGCCGAGATAATATTGTTATTGATCACTTTTTCAATTATGATATTATCCATGTCTTTCCTTTTCCAAACGATATGTTTCCTGACAGCGGAGTAATTTCCCTGTAACGTAACAAGAAAGAATCCTGCTTACAGGAACATTACGAAGTAATTTCCCTGTAACATAAAAAAACCAGAATTTACAGACTGATTTCCTCAGCCATAGATTCTGGTTTTGCCTGCCTAACAGTAACAATCCGTATGTTTTTAATTGATAAAGCCATTATAACAAAGTTACAAAAATACGTCACCCCCACTTTTTTATTTTGTCAAAAATCGCTATTGTATTTTCATTCTTCTTTGTGTTTTATCTGATATATTTCACATTTTATCCTGTATTTTTCTATTTCTTCTTTCCTGCAATAAAGCGACAAATCGTTTATTCCACACTTTTCAGGGATTCTACCATATCAATCTTCTTTAATTTCTGATGCATAAACAGATTTACGATCATGGAAAATCCAATTGTCAACAGTCCGCAGTACAGGAAACTGACAGGATTAATATTTCTTCCGAACATGACCGCATCCACTTCCACAGTACGGATAATATACCTGTGCAAAAAGATTCCGAATACAGCCCCTGCCAGCACGCCTATGAAGGTAAGAATAACATTCTCCCTGTATACATAGGCAGAAACTTCAGTATCATAGAATCCCAGCACCTTCAGGGTTGCCAGTTCTCTCTGGCGTTCCGTAATATTGACATTGTTCAGATTATACAGGACTACGAAAGCAAGCATTCCCGCAGAAATGATCAGCACTATGATTACCGTATCCAATGCTCCAAGCATTCTGTGAAGCTGAGCCTCCAGACTGCTGGTATAGCTGATGCTTAATGCAGCCGGGTGCTTCAGGATCTCATTTCCCACCTCAGATTCTGATTCTTTATATTCCTCTTTTACTGTGAACACAGTAGCAGAATAGTCAGGCTTCTCCCCGAAGGTCTGTTCATAGACATTTCCTGTCATATAAATATAATGTCCCATGTAATTCTCTGTCACTGCTGCGATCTTTGTCTCATAATTTTTCCCATCCTTTGTGATGGTCATGGTATCCCCGACCTTCAGTCCTGTCAGGGTTGCCGTCTTCTCACTGATCACTGTACCTGCATCCGTCAGCTTATACTTCTCTTTTGTCTTTCTGTCCTGAAGCGTTACATCCTTATTAAAGGTCTCAAGATTCTCAGGCACATAAACATATACGCTAATATTGGATTTATTTCTGGGAACACTCATTTTGGTAAACTGGACATGAGTATATCTCTCAATCTGACTGTTATTTTTCAAAAACTCATCCAGCTCCTGTCTCTCCTTATCCGTTGCCTCCTCATCATCAATGATCGTTCCTGTATAATGCTGAAGCTCCTGATACTGCCGTCTGGCAATATCCATAATAGAATCCCTGAGTCCAAAACCTACCAGCATCAGCGCCATACTTCCCGAAATACCGAAAATCGTCATAAAGAAACGTTTTTTATATCGGAAAAGGTTTCTCAGAGTAGATTTCCATGTAAAATTCAAGTGCTTCCAGAAAAGCGGGATCCGTTCCAGCAGGATTCTCTTACCCTCTTTGGGAGCAGGAGGACGCATCAGTGATGCCGGAGTTTCCGCCAGTGCCCTGTAACAGGAGAAAATGGTGGCTCCGACGGTACACACAGTTGCCGCACCTGCTGCTATCATTGCAAATTTAAACTCATAACGGATCTGGATATTGTTCATCATGCCCTTGTACATAATGCCATACCCGTTAATAATAACCAAAGGCAGGATCTTCTCTCCGATCAGAATTCCCAGGATACTGCCTCCCACTGTGGCAAGAAAGGCATACAGCAGATATTTGGATGCAATCGCATACTTGCCGTATCCCAGAGCCTTCATTGTACCAATCTGGGTTCTCTGTTCCTCCACCATTCGTGTCATGGTAGTCAGACTTACCAGTGCAGCCACCAGGAAAAAGATAACAGGGAAAACCTGTCCGATACTTCTCATTCTGTCTGCATTATCCCCATAATCTGAATATTCCGGCAGATCATTGCGGTCCGTTACCATCCATTCCGGCATACTGATATCATCGATCTCATCCTGGGCATCCTGAATCTTCTTCTCACCCTCTGCAATTTCTTTCTCTGCATCCCTCTTGCCGTCTTCGTATTCTTTTTTACCTTCTTCCAGATCCTTCTCAGCTTTTTTGATGTCCTTTCTGGAATCCTTCAGCTTCTGTTCGTTCTCTGAGATTTCCTTCTCTCCATCCCTCAGCTTCTGTTCATTGTCGGCAATCTCTTTCTCGCCGGAAGCAAGCTTCCCTTCATTCTCCCGGATCTGTGCTTCTCCTGAAGCAAGTTCTGCCTCCTTCTCCTCTAACTGAGCCTGACTGGAATTTAATTTTGCTCTTGCAGCATCGATCTGTTCCTGTGCTGACTCAAGCTGAGCTTCTTTTTCCGGAATCTCTTTTCTGGCAGGCTCCAGCTTCTTCTCCTGAGCCTTCACCTCTTTCCATCCTGCATCAATCTTTGCCTGGGCATCGGGAAGTGCAGCTTCCTGCTGGTTCAATTCTGCTTCCTTTGCATCAAGCTGGGCCAGTCCGCTCTCCACCTGGCTTAAACCACTCTCCAGTTCACTTCTTGCTGCTGCGATCTGGTTTCTGGATGCTTCCAGCTGGGCTGCCTGACTGTCCACCTGCTCCTGATAAGCGGAAACCTGTGCTGCCAGAGCCGCCAGGTCTTCCTCGGAATATGTGCCTGAAGCTTGTGCCTGCTCATACTGTGCCTGCAACGCTGCAAGCTGACTTCTGGCACCCTCAAGCTGAGCCTCTCCTTCTGCAAGTCCGGCCTCCTGCTGCTCAATCTGCGCAAGTCCCTGATTGCAGCTTTCCTTTTTGGCATTTAAGTCCTGTCTGGTTGCTGCAATCTGCTCTCTGCCTGACTGGATCTGCGCCTTTCCATTGTCAAGTTCCTGCTGGCTCTGGGTAAGCTGCGTCTTTGCATCCGCAATCTGCTTCTCACCGGCGCTTAACTGATTCTTGCCATCCTCAAGCTGTGCTTTTCCATCATCAAGCTTTGCCTGGTTCTCTGAAACCTCCGCCCATCCTGCATTCAGCTGTTCCTTTGCAGATGCGATCTGTGCTCTGCCACTGGCAAGCTGCTCTTTCGCACTGGCAAGCTGGGATCTGCCATCCTCTAATTCCTTCTTTGCGTCTGCAAGCCGGGACTTTCCGTCCTCCAGCTCCTTTCTGGCATCTGCAAGCTTTTTCTTGCCATCCTTATATTCCTTCTTGCCATCTTTTAACTTCTTTTCGCCGTCCTCCAATTCTTTTCTGGCATCCGCAAGCTTCTCATCAGCTTCCTTCTTTCCGTCTTCAAGTTCCTGTCTGGCATCTGCAAGCTTGTCATTAGCTTCCTCTACAATCTCATCATATCTGACCTGACACCGTTCTGCCTCAATCCCCTCCACTTGCTCCTGCACTCTCTCTATCAGGGAATCATAAGCATCTGTATAGCTGATCAGATCCTGTGCCCCATGAGCCTGCACATAGATCTGCGTATACACTTCCTGGTCAAAATCTTCAGGGAGCACATAGGCAAATCCATTAACCTCACCGGAACCCAGAGTGGAATTTCCGCGATTATAGGATATGTAGAGAGGACTCTCTCCTAAACCTACAACTGTGTAATCTGTCTTTTTCAGCAGTTCGCTGTCTCCGCCCTCTTTCAGGGTAATCTGATCCCCCACCTGATATCCATTGCTCTCAGCAAAAATACAATCAAGGAAAATCTCTCCGCTTTTTTCCGGAGCTTTTCCCTCTGTCACTGAGATCCGGTTCATGGTTTGATCCACAGCTTCCACATGAAGTACCTTCTGCTTCTCGCCTTCTCCACACATTACATCTGTACCATAGGCGCCCTCTGCATTCTCTACTCCGTCCACCTGCTTAACGGCAGCTACATCATCCTCCGTCAGTCCCAGAGTTCCCACTACTTTGATATCCATAAGATTGGTTTCATCATAATAGGCATCACCTGAGAAGCGCATATCCGGTGACGACGCCTGTATTCCGGAAAAGAATGCAACTCCCAAAGCAACAATCATAAATATGGAAATAAACCTGGCCTTACTTTTGCGTATCTCCATCCAGAAATCTTTATGCATTGCTTTCATATTCATCACCTACCATTCAATCTCCTCTATGGGTGTAGGATGGTCATTCATCGTCAGCCTGGAAACCTTTCCGTTCTTGATCTTGATCACACGGTCTGCCATAGGCGTCAGCGCCGAGTTATGGGTAATGACGATCACTGTCATTCCACGCTCCCTGCACATATCCTGCAACAGCTTCAGGATTGCCTTACCAGTCTGGTAGTCCAGTGCACCTGTAGGCTCATCACACAGTAAGAGCTTGGGATTCTTCGCCAGTGCCCTGGCAATGGAAACTCTCTGCTGCTCACCACCGGAAAGCTGTGCCGGGAAATTGGTCAGTCTGTCCTTCAGTCCCACTTCCTCCAGAACCTCCCTGGCATCCAGCGGATTTTTACAGATCTGCAATGCCAGTTCTACGTTCTCCAGCGCTGTAAGATTAGGCACCAGATTATAGAACTGGAATACAAATCCAATATCATTTCTCCGATAACCGGTAAGCTGCCTGCTGTTATATCTGGCAATATTCCTTCCATCCACCAGAACTTCTCCGCTGGTAGCCTGATCCATACCCCCAAGAATGTTCAGCACTGTCGTCTTGCCCGCACCGCTGGGACCAACGATCACTACGAACTCTCCCTTGGCAATCTCAAAGCTGATCTCATCTACTGCAACGATCTTTACTTCTTTGGTTCCATATATCTTGGAAACCTTATCCAGTTTTACATATGCATCTGTCATCTCATTCATCCGCATTTCCCCTGTAATTTTATTTTTGCTACACTGGTAATTTTATTTTGTTACAATTATTAACGATTCTTTTGACCCCGATTTATTTCCGTATTTATTTACAGGCAGGTCAAATTCTGACCTGCCTGGTAGTCTTAATGGTTACATTTATTGTAACACATTATACCTGTAATTAAAATAAAATATTCATAAAAAATCCAGATACTTCAAAACCGCCTGATCATCTCAGGCGGTTCATCATTTTGACTATGCACAGCACATGCCCCTTTCTTCTTAATTGTATGTACCAGAACATCTTATATCTTCTTTACCCGTTATTATTTTACATTAAGCTGATGACGAAAATATAAAAGTGGGACTAAACATACATCATCTGACCTCGAATCTTTATTTTTACCTATGAAACTTTCTTTCATTTCTGTCAGGGACCTTTTGCCTGATATAAAATCAACCCCAGGCAGCTTTTTTTATTTTATCACCGCCTGAAATTATTACGCCCAGTACCATCCATATAATCTGGTACCATCTTTAGTTGTACAGTATGCTCTCACATAATAATTTTCATTCTTATTTAATTTTCCGGTTTTATCTGTATAAGATGTAACATTTCCATTTTTTATAGTTTTGATTTTTCTGTACTTCCGGGCATTTTCATCATATCTGTACAGAATATATCCCTGTGCGCCTTTTGCCTTTGTCCACTTAAACGTAAGGTTTTTCCCCTTCTTCTTTTTAGAAATATCACTTACATTCCCCGGTCGTCCCTGGACAGTCACTGTATTACTCCTCTTACTGTACTGGTCTGTATATATTCCGGCTAATGTTCTTACCCGGACTTTGTATTTCACTGTTCTCCCTACAGGGCTCTCAGGCTTATATGACGTAGTATTCTGGTCAACTTTACTTACACATTTATATTTTTTTGTGGCTGTATCATATCTGTAAATATAATATTGAAAAGTATATTCTACCGGTGTCCAGTTTAATGTAGCATTACCATTTTTTTCATCATAAGATACTTTCAGTTTCGGTACCGGTACTGCTGTCGGTGCTGGTATTGTCTTGCAGGTCAGATTATGTTTCTTTGCATATTTTTCCGCATAAGAGCCCTTATCCGCGTAAATAGTAATGCCAGAAGCACCATCAAAAGCATCGTCACTGATTGCTGTTATACCGGAAGGCATAATAATACTCATATTTTTGCACTTTGCAAAAGCTTTCGACTCAATCGTTGAAGTTTTCCTCTCAATGAGCACTTTTTTTACATTTGAGCATCCATAAAAAGCTTTCCGCCCAATCACTTCCACAGCAGACCACACTCTTACCGATGCCATTGTATCATCACAATCTACACAGAATGTTCTGGAATCTCCTTCACTCCAGTCATCATAATAAGAAGTACCATCTTTATCTGTCAGAACATAATCATCATTATCCGTAATTTCCATAAATACCCTGTTCTTGTCTGCAAAAGCCTTAACAGACTCCGGAATTCCATTATCTCCTGCTCTGAATATTACCTTTGTATCCGCGTCAAAAGAATCCTGTTCTATTTCTGTGTCAAAAGAATCATAGTAGGAAACACCTGTATACTCCCACAGCTTCGGACAATTATAAAATGCCCTGCTTTCCAGCTTCGCTCCCTGATCAAAAGAAACTTTTCTGAGATTTTCACAGTTCTCAAAAGCAGATTTATCAATGCGGATATGATTTTTCCTTCTGTCAGCTCCCTCTTCTGCTTTCACAGTCTTTATGTTTATACATCCGTAAAAAGCTCTCTCTCCAACCTCTGAAACTACTTTTCCATTATACTCATAAGGTATTATGACATTCTCTGTATCTGTTCCCTTTGTCAGGCGGTATGTATCAGATTCTTTAAGATATTGATATGTAAATCCATTCGCATCCGCTTCCCCTGAGGATACTCCTGTTGCTTCATCCAAAAATCCGTCTGTATCTGCATCTGATTCCATTTTATCCTGAAATGCATCAGTTTCAGGATCCTGGCTATCTGTCTGGAATTCCTGTTTCTCTTCTTCTGCTCCATATTCCTGTACTTCCCCATCAGAAAATGTTACAGATTCTGATGCATAAACCGGAGCACCGGAATAAACCAAAGTGCTGCCGAAATTAACAACCGCTATGAACTTTTTTCTATCCATAAAAATTCCTCCATTCCGTGATATTTAACCGTTAGTGTTAATATATAACAAGATGGAGAAATTTTTGTAATTATGACATTAAATGTATTTTGATGGACATGAATCTTATATTATACAAACGTTAGTGTATTAAAAATCTGAAATGAATCTTTCTCCGTTCCCTTTTCGCTGCCATCAGCAACTCTGAAATTACCACATATAATCATTTTTCCTGACTTTTTCTCAATATCCATAGACTCTGTTTCATATGATACAAAATTTTTACTTTTATTAATAATAATTGCAAAATCCGGCTTCAATGTACTACTCGTATCTGATTCCATAACTGTTTTAACACTTTCATTTGATATATGGTATAGAACCACTCTTGCTTTATTACTCTTACTACATACTGGAAAAAACATTCCATATTTTTCATGATAGTAAATGTCCTGCAATACATCATCCGATGTGCGTCCAATTTCCACATAAAACTTTGTCGGCTTAACCAGCACTGTATCATCTTTAATCTCTATTTTATCAAAAAAGATTTTTTCACTTTCAATGCCACCTTCATCCTCATGCCATTTATTCATTAAAATGAACTCATATCCTTTTACTGATTTTCCAAAATATGCAATTCCATACTGAGGCTCAGAAAGATGATATCTATTTTTTACTTTACCTGTTTTTGATAATACAACAATATCTGATTTCACATTATTTCCCATTGTATATCCACAAACATATAGATTCTTATCATTAGGATTATATGTCATTCCATTGCAATGATATACACTACTATCTGCTGATTTCCCAAGTTCAGCAACAACATCTGGAATTACACTCTCTGGTGTAGTTGTTTTTAATAACACAGCATAGGTATTAGTTCCATCGCATTTAAGACAATAGGCAATATCATTTTCGTCAATTGCCATTCCCTGCACGTTCGGGCATGAAACATTATTTACCTTTTTATTTGGCAGTACTGCTCCTGTTTTCGTGGATCCGTTAAAAGAAAAATAGCCATTCCCTTCTTCACTCACATTCTCATTCCACTTTTTAAATGTAACACCCGGCAAATATGAAATACGGTCATGCTCCTTTTTATCAGATGTCTCAATCGCATTAGAAAGTACCCATATATTATTTTTATAAAGAATGATCCCCTCAAAATTAAACTGCTTATAAGCAGTAGTATCTTGGTCTGCCTGGAATACTGCATATGGATAATAAATTTTATTATTTTCATAGTTTCCCGGTTTCACAAGAAGGATGCGGTTCTTGCACTGACTGTATTTCCGAGTATCATCCGGATAATGATTTGTCAGGATAAACAGCCCCTGATTGGAATCATAATGAATATCATTTGCTTTCTGGTATTCATCTGCTTCATTTGCAATAACAGTAAACTTAGTGCCTCTGCCATTCTGAACTTCATTAAGATTCCCTGTAATAAATTTCATGGTTTCCGGTGTTGCTCTGTTCAATTCTTCCATTAAGATAAATTCATCATTTTTGTAAATATCAATTCCAACATATGTAGTATTTAACTTAGTAAATTTCTGTCCACTGGTATCAAATTTCATTTCAAGTATTCCAGAATCACCGGTTTCATCTTTACAAGTGCAGTAAAGTCGGTCTGCCGTCGCAGCCATTCCAAATACAAAATAATTAATCTCTGAAATTTTTTCATTGTCCCCAATGGTATCTGACACAAATTGGCTTGATTTAAAAATCATACTTTTATAGACCATCTTTCCATTTTCATTTGCATGTGCTTTCGCCAGATACACTGTATTACCTGAGAGAGCCATTGCTGATGCATTTGTATTTCTTGATAAACTTTTAACCTCTGCACCAAGTGTTATTCCACAGTTGATTCGTAATTCCTTTTCTGACATTATACCTGCCATATTCATTTCCTCCTGAAATTTATATTTTTTCGAATTTGCAAATTCTACTTGATAAAGAGTTCTTAATTTCAGCTTTGCAAACCTCAAAGAATAAATTTTCCCTTGACAATTTTATACCTGAATTTTTACTCCTGCTTATGCTTACCAAAAAGATTCTCTTTGATTTCTGATAAATCACTTTGTACCTGATGTAAAATCTCTAATTTCTCTGTCAGTTTCTCTATTACAGACTGATAATTTTTTTCCCGCTCTTCCTGTTTCTCATCTCGTTTTTCATTTGATTTCACAATATAAACCAAAAGAAATACCGCCAGCACTGCCCAGATTCCATGCGAAACTGCCACATTCATAACCGTTGTTTCCATAGTTCACCTCCCTCCTCTTAATCTTCTTTTATTACGCATTTTTCTATATTCCATCCACTAAAAGTCTTTTCTGGTCTTATTATTACCGTTCCAATTTAAGGCACAGTTTTATTCTCTACAATTATTCTACCAATCTCTTTTTACCATATATTTTTTCTCCTCTTATCATTAATTTGAATTTGCAAACTCACTTAATAAAGAGTTTTTCTCTTCCATTTGTAAACTCATAATTTTTTCTTTTTAGTTTCTGATCAGCAGTTTTCTTACTACTTCCCCTAAAAAGGAGGTAGATACCTATGAAAACACTGACAGAACTTATCCAAAATTATCAAAATGGTATCCCAGATTCAGACAGTGAAATTCTCAAACGTATGGAACCGCTTGTGAAAGGATATGCATCCCGGATTCACTGCATGGAACGTGAAGATTCCACACAGGAATTGTATCTTACTCTGTTAAAGACATTGCCATATTTAAGTTCTTCATCCTCAGAAGGTGAATGTATCAGATACATGCAGACCTCTGTCGAAAACAGATATCGTTCCCTTTGCCGCAGTTGTCTTTCCGAACCTGAAAAAGATGATTTTGATTCTTGTTCTGTTTCATTACAGGCTCCCGACAGTTTTGATGACACCTATTATGATGTAACCGCATATATCAACTCTTACCCTTCGGACAGTGTCCAGAGAAAAATTCTGTCCATGTACTTTTATCAGGATAAAAGCGATGCCCAGATTGCCCGGAAACTGAAGCTGTCCCGCCAGTACGTCAATCGGATGAAGAAGAAACTAATTCTCAGATATATTTCCGAAAACAAATAAAAGAAACACCTGCTGACCATAAATTTACAGTCTGCAGGTGTTCCCTTAGTTTTCATAAAATTTCCATTAATGCCATTCCCGTACCGGAAATGCCATTCATAAAAGCCAGATTCAGATATTCTGTCCCAGATATTTTTGCCGGGTGATCCAGTTGAAATAAAAGGCAGTCACATAACGCCTCATATTGCTCCTTCATTTTTTTATTACCATATTTTCGAAGATACTTCTTCATAATAAGTAAATTCCCGGACATCCCATGACACAGACAAATTTTTTCATCCTGTTCTCCATAAAACAAAGAGTCTGCAGCATTTAACCTGTCTTTTTTAATCTGCATATCCTCGGGAAACAGCTCTTCCAGTTTCATTCGTGAAAGCAGGATTCCCGGCGCCCCATGGCACCATGCATTCATGAAGCTTTCCCCTGAACTCTCTCGTAAATCCTTCCAGTTTCCGGCTTTCTCTGAGTACAGAGAATCCTCATATCTCAGCAAAAGCTGTATTTTATCAGCATATTCCGCTTTATGATTACATTCATACAACGCTGCATAAGCCATCATAAATCCACTGTTGCCATGAGACATTCCAGCCAGCGGTCCGTCTGTTCCTTTTAATCTCCATCCGTATCCATTTCCGGTTTCCTGTCCTTTCTTCCACAAATCTTTTTCCATATCTGCCGCTATTTCATAATATTTCAGATTTCCGGTTTCTTTATATAACATTACTGCCATTACAATAGCTCCGGCATTTCCGCTCAGATAATCCAGTTGTGAATCTTCTTTCCATACCCTCTCAATAATGCTGAAATGCTTTTCCGCATAAATCATCCATACTCTTTTTCCTGTAAGTTTAAACAAATAAAGATAGGTATATACCACCGAGCTTTCTCCATTTACAATACCTGTCAGAAGATTTTTATCATAAATCTGTTTTTTGTGTATTTCATCTGTATAAGCTTTCAATCTCAAAACAGCAAGATGATAAATTTCTTCTGCACTTGCATTCTTTTCTTCAAAATCATGAAGATATTTTGCAAGAAACAAGACTATCCCGGATATTCCATCATATAAATAGATTCCACCTGATCTGAGATTCCAGTGACCATTATCCCAGAATTGCAGACCCGCCCAGCCGGCGCTCTGTTCCCGGATAATTGCTCTGCTGCAGATTCGATGAACTATCTTTCTGATCTGACTGTATATTTTGCGCTCTTTATCTGTGTCATATCCCTTTATCCTGGTCGGAAACATCTTTTTCTTTCCATCAGATGCCTTCAGCATTTCCATGGACAGCCTGATATAATCACACTGACATTCCATATCAGAGTAACTCATCTGCTTCATATGCATTCGCCATGACTCATAAGGAGTACAGGGCAGATATTCTTTATGTTCTCCGCCATTTCCATCATAAACAGATCTGCTGTTCGCATCAATCTCAAAGCAGGGTATATCCATTTCCAGAAGGCTGTCAATTTCATAATCATGAATCTCTTTCATAAAAGAAGATTCCCCCTCTTTGTGAATCACATTCAAAAGAGCTTTCCTGCATTCTCTTGACTTCATATAATCCGGATGAAACGAAGCCATAAGATACATTGCATACTGTTGGGTATGCCGCAGTACAACTCTGGAACGTCCGTCAAAAAAGCCGGACAACATCACCTCCACTTTCTTATCTGCCATTGTCACCATGTACGCTCTGCAAAATCCTCTGATAATGCATTCCGTATAATCTGCCGCATTGATAACCTGATCATTTAGTCTTACAATGCATTCCTTTATCTGCATTTCCACAGGTTCATATTCTATGTGAATATCAGATGTTTTATCATCCTTTACCACAGGAAGTTTAAACGGCGTTTTTATCTTTTCCTCTGTTCCCATTGCACTTATAAGAACTCTGCTGTTTCCTCTGCCCCATGTGAGAACAGGGAGCATTCCTGTATGTATAACCGAATTTGCCAATTTTATTTCTGTACTTTTGTTTATTTTTTCTTCTACACTACTTCCGTCTTTTTCTGATTGTTGTTTTAAATATCCCGGATACGTTTCCATATCGATAATCACAGGATATTCTCCATGTGCGATAATATTTTCACCATGAAGATCTGTTGCTCCAAGGGCATATCCCAAAAACAGATGTATGCCCATTCTGAAATAATAATGCTCCACCTCACTTTCGTTTTTACAGGGAATATTCTCAATTTTTTCTTCCCATCCATAGGAATCATGAGATAAATATTGTACCGTCCTGCAGGAAATTCCTGTTTTTCTGCATAAATAGTTATAAAGTTCCTGATATTTTATATTCTTATCAAGACTATGTGGCTTATAGTACAGAATTGTTCCATTATCCAATTCTACCTTTGCCACACTTCGTCCTCCTCTGTGTATATCGCCTTTCGCCATGTAAATTCCCACAGTCCCGGAAAACTTCCTTCCATCACAGAATATTTTTTGTATCTGTTCTTTTTCTGCATAAAGAGATTTCCTGATTTCACATTCTGCTCTCTGGATAGAGTTTTTTTTTAATTCAAGCAGACGTTTTAACTCGGGATATTCCTGCAGTAAAGATTTTATATATGTTGCATTGTTAAGATATTTTTTTTCATAATAATCATATTGTTCTTTTGGCGTACTTCCTTTTAGATTTCCAAAATTTTTCTGCCGATGTACATCTAAGATTAATATTTTAAGAAACATAGTTCGATTTTTTCTGCATAAATAATCCAATTTCAGCAACACACTATAGTTCCATATACAATAAAAGACAATTTCTCTTCTATACTTTCCGTATCTATTATCTCTATTTCATCTAATTCTTTTTCCACATTTCCTATTATTTTATCATTCATTTCGTTCATAACCGTCACTCTCCCATTATGTATTATCGCTAATTATTATTTCTACTTCAAAAAATCTTTATCATATTTAAAATCTATTTCACCATTATACTTTCTTACAATTTGTTTGACACTTTCAATCCCCCATCCGTGCTCATCTTTCTCTTTTTTACTTGTATAAAATTTAGTGTTTTTTCATAAGGTTTATATATGCTTGTATTCTTTACTTTAAAAATAAACATATCATTAATATTTCGAAAAATACACGTAATTTTACCTTTTCCCTCTTCACACTTTTCAGCAGCTTCTATTGCATTATCCAAAAGATTTCCTAGGAGTACAACAAAATCTATGTCTTTCATCGGAATTTTTTTCTATTTTTGAATCTACTTTAAAAAAAAATATTCTTTTCTTCCATTTTTCGCACTTTTATATTCAACATAAAATTTATTTCTGGAATTCCTGTCCACGCTACTCCACTATATCTAATGCTTTCTCTCTTGTAATGATTCAAAAAAGTGATACATGAATCCAGTTCTCCATTTTCCAGGCATTCTTTTATATATAAAAGCAAATGTTTTTCATCGTGCACCAAACACCGATACCGGTCATATGACATTCTCAATTCTTCATATTCTTCTTCCATTAATTTGCATCTCATATCTAAAATCTGATTTCTCATTTCTAGGGTCTTTTTTTGAAACTTAACATATACATCCAATCAATGCTATATTACTAACTACTAATAAACATGCGGTCATTACAAAATTTTCCTTTTTAATCGTACCAAAATTTGTATTATGATGCTTAACTATTAATAAAACATACTCTAACAATCCAATAATAAAAAAGTTCCTTCAGACGTGTACGCAATATTCCTTTTATACTGTTTACTGACAAAATAAATTTAATTATCCAAAATATGAATAAACAGCCTAAAATCCAAAATATAACTTCCTGATATGTATGTCCTCTCGGATATGAATAAAAATCATCCCACTGTTTATGGTTAAACACCCCTGCATATACAACATAAGCCTCTTTTATCAATCCTATATTAACTGCATAGAAAAAATTCCAAACATATGCCTGTTTAAATGTGCAATCAAAGTAGCAAAAAACATATAATACAATTATTCCACTCCCAAGAATAATCATTAACAACGATTGATATCCAGCCCAATACTGAGCAGTTAACCAAAATATCATGCCGATATATAATATTCTTCTTAAGACCATCTCCTTTTTCTTTACAAAAAAAATATCATATATAATTCCTGCAATTAATCCAATTATGTATATACAAATAACTTTTATGACATATTTTTCTATTTTTTTATCAATCTGCCATAATGAAACAGAAAAATTATAAATTCCAAAAAAAATCAAAGAATACAACAGCCATTCTAGAACATAATATTTTTTTTCTAATATTCTTCGTTCAGAAAACGTCTGGCTAAATATCCAGACACCTATCCCTGTCTCCATAAACGTTGCCAGTCCATACAATAAAACTTTCAGCATTCTTCATACCCCCCAGTAATTCAGAATTGCTTCTCTGACACCTTTGAATCTTTCTCTGCCAACTGTAATAATATTACCGTCCCGCATATAAAGATCCCTTCCTTTCATCTTCATCACATGTTGGATGTTTGCAAGATATCCTCTGTCAGATATAATAAATTCTTTTGAATTCAGTTCCTTTTCTACTGTTGACAGACTTGCTCTGATCTTTACTTCCCCACGCCTGTGCACAAAAATGACATATTTTCCTTCTTTTTTCCATATAGAAAATATCAGAATATGCCAGTTTTTCAACTTCATTTCTTTTATTTATGATATAGTACCGCTCTTCTTTCTCCATAATTCCAGGAAGAAGCGCATCATAAGCCTGCGGAAGTTTTTCCTTCAGACACTCTTTGGGGATATAACGATAGGTGTTTACCTCATATGCTTCTATTGCATAATCCACAAAATTTGTAATAAATATAATAACCGGATCCGGATAAAGTCTGCGAATTTCCCTCGCTGCCTCTATTCCGTTTTCTCCAGGCATCCGGATATCCAGAATATACATATCGAATTTTTCTTCATTCAATCCCAGCAGAAACCATTCCACATTCTGGTATATCGTTACCGTGCAATCTACGTTTTTCTCTGCAAAATACTGTTCTGTGATATCCTTTTCTTTTTTCAGATACATTTCGTCATCATCCAGAATCATTATTCTTATCATAGCAATTATTCCTCCATGAATGTATAAAATCTGAATTTCTTCACATCATAAAAATAACTTTCATCCTTATTGATGACCAGCTCATAAACCTCGATATCCCCTTTGGTTGTCACATCAGTTCTGTGATACTGATAAATGTATCTGCCTTCCTCATGGTTTTTTACCTTTCTGATGATATCATCCACCAGTTCTCCGATTGTCATCGGACTGTCTCTGGAAGGTCTCCATCTTCCAATCATACCACGAACCTGTGACTTGGTCAGTTTAATTCTCTTTCCAAGAAGATATCCTTTCGGGAAAAAGTCTTCTCTGGTCTTTCCTGTCTTTTTTAATATCTCACGTATTGTCTTATTTTCTTCATCTAAAGCAAATCCCATATTAGCATAAGCCTGCATATGAAGCAACGCTAATTCGAGATATTTACTGTTTTCAGATTCTTTATTCCATAACAGTAATTTGTCCAGACTTTTATATACAGTTTCTCTGATTGTAATTCCCTGATTTTGCAAAGTCTGCAAAGAAAACATCATGGTATACAAATCCTTTGTATATTCGTCCATATTCCTATATTCCTCCTGTCATAAAACATATCAAATTTGATTAGTCGCTTGTCATTTATATCCTTATACATATTTAATTCCGTCTGTTAAACTTTATCAAAGGAAAGGATTTTTATTTATGAAAAACAATACTATTCGGAAAAAAGAATTGCAGAAGCTCGGATCAACAGAAATATTACCCAGGAACACCTGGAAGAATTAAGTGGTTTATCTGTAAGTACGATCAGCCGGATTGAAACAGGTAAGTATATGCCTACTATCGAAAATCTCCTTAAAGCTTCTGAAATTCTTGATGTGGGACTTGACTATTTTCTTTATGATCTGCTTCCTCATAATAAAGATATTCAAAGCCGGCTATTCAGGATGCGATTTCAATCATGAATCAAATGGGTGAACGCCAGACTGAATACATTGTAAAAATACTGAAAATATACCAGGCCTCTCATCAGGATTAAAATATAATTACAATTCGACAATTTTCGTGTTTTTGTCCTCGAAAAGCATTTTTCTGACCTCGAAGCAACAATCAGGAAATGCTTTTTATTTTTTTCTGTTTCATGTTTACATTTTTCCCTTTTCTCACTCTTTATAAGATGTATCACCGGTGAGCAAATAAATAATCAAATTTCAGGAGGATAAAAAAATGACAAAAACAGAAAAAGCAGTAACATGGGCAATTGAAATCGCAAACGATCCGGCACACGGATATGATCAGGATAACAGATGGGGACCGGACTACGATTGTTCTTCACTGGTAATCTCTGCATGGCAGCAGGCTGGTGTACCTGTAAAAACAAAAGGAGCTTATAATACCAAAAGTATGAAGTCTGTTTTCCTGTCTTGCGGATTCAAAGACGTTACTTCCAGTGTTAATCTTGACAACGGAAGCGGTATGAAACGCGGTGATGTACTGTTAAACATTGCACGCCATACAGTTATGCATATCGGCAACGGCAAAGTAGTTTCTGCCAGTATAAATGAAAATGGTGGAGCCCACGGTGGTACTCCGGGTGACCAGAATGGCAACGAAATTAAAATCCAGAATTACTACAACTGCCCGTGGGATTGTGTTCTTCGTTATAATGAAGATTCTACATCTACGGATCCAGAACCACAGCCAACTACTGGAAATGCCAAAATCCGCAAAGGTCAGAGTTATGCCAATAAATTTGCCAATACTGGCATCTCCATTACCGGGAAAAGAGATGCTGCCACTAAGAAAGCAGCTATTAAAGTTCTTCAGACAGCTCTGAACAAAGATTATGGTGCCGGTCTGGATGTAGACGGTATCTGGGGAACTAACACAAGCAATGCCCTTGGTAAACATTACGTAAAAAGCGGTGAAACCCAGTATATGGTAACTGCCGCTGAGATTCTCCTTCTTTTACGTGCTTATGATCCAAACGGTGTAGAGATTCCCGGTACCTTTGGCTCAGGACTTCTCTCTGCTGTAAAGGCATTCCAGAAGGCACAGGGCTTAACGGTTTCCGGAACCTGTGACAGAAATACTTTCCTGAAACTGATCAGCTGATCTTTACCAGATAAACATCCGGCAGAATTCTTTTCACTGATTCTGCCGGATATGCCCCTTCACTATTTCTTGTATATAAAAAGAAACAGTTTTGAAACCCATCAAAATGATTTCAAAACTGTTTCTTTTGTTTTCTTATTTTTTACCACGGAACATATTCGCCGCTGTCTTCATCATAATAATACCAGCCGTTTCCTCTGCCTATAGGACTACAGTCAGATTCCGCAGCCTGAAACGGTATATAGGAATTGGTTCCCGGATCCCAGGAATACAGGTCATACGGATCTCTTACTTTTCCTGATGCATCATCAGGTGCAGTCCAGGTCCAGTAGTATTTATTGCCATCCTGATCCGTAACACCATCTTCATCCATAGCACGCCCAATATCCTCCCAGCTTCCATAACAATTTCCGTCACTGTCATACCAGTTTCCATCGTCAGCCTGAGAAATCAGTCTTCCATTTCCCTCACTGTCATATATCATCGCCTGATCTGCTGTCTGATCAATTTGATTGCCACCGTCGCCTGTTGAGCCATTATTTTCAGATGAATTATTGTCCACGTATGTATTCTGTGAATCATCTGTATTATCCGCATCATTCTCTGAATTCTGTACATCGCCCGCATTATTGGATGAGGCAAATACTTTCGTCTTCTTATCCGCAGTCTGATTTGAATTTTCTTTTCCACCGGATGTACTTTTATTTACCTGTTTTTTATCCGGCTGAGATTTTTCTGCTGTTTTTTGTTTTGTCTGTTCGGATTTCCCCTGTGAATTCTGCGTATAATCAACCTGTGTCGCTGTCTTATTCTGTTCCGCACAGCCAGTCATAGCAGCCGCTGCTGCTAAAATCCCTGCCATAATAATTACAATCTTTTTCTGCTTCATTTTGTTGTCCTTTCTACATTTGCTAAAAATGTCACTGCCTTTATCATAATGTGCTTTTCCTGTTCATTATGACATACTTCACAGACTTCGATGCCTCATATGTCCCTTATCTGTCATAAAAAGGACATTATTTATCTCCAAATTCAGACAAGATTTGAGTATAATAAGTTTATTGGCAGTACCGTAAATTTTGAGTATTACGGGAAAAAGCATGTATAAACGCCTGGTAAAAGCGGGAGCTTTTTTCTTAAAAGTGAAATCTCTGTGAAACAAATGGCAACAGTGCTTATTTCACAACTATTTTCTTTATTTTCGACCATTTCGTATAACTTTTTGCATAGCCTTTTACATAGGCACGTCCTGCAAGGTAGTAGACTCCGGGCTTCACACTTTTAAAGACCACCGTGGTTTTTGTCTGATTTTTCTTTGTGTAAGCATAACTGCTTACACCAGTATAGCTGCCATTATCAGATTTGGAAACTTTCTTTGCCAGTACCCAGTCTGTTCCATCACAGGACTTTGGAACAGTAAACGTCACCGTTACATTTCTTTTTGTTCCCTGTCTGGAAACCTTAGCTGATTTAACAGCAGGTTTTCCTGTTACAAGGCTTGTTTTTACAGTTACCTTCCTGACCTCTGCCCATTTACTGAGCACTTTGGTATTGCTCCCATTCAGATATTTATAAGCATGTACGCCAATATACCACGTTCCTGCCGGTACACCCCGTAAGATAAGCTCTTTACTGCTTCCGGAATACCCACTCTTTACCTTTATATAATCCGATGGTTCTTTTCCGTTCTTACTTCTGGCAGCAACAACATCGTAACCGTCCGGTTCCTCACCCTTGCTGTTAAGTACTATTCTGACATCATTTTTCTTCACCTGCACCTTCTGAACCACAGGTGCGTCCGGAGTCTTTACCTTTACCGTAACCGGAACCCCGTCTGACCATTCCCCATATTCCATAACATGGCTGCTGTTCTCTTTGTATGCCCTGCAATAAAGACTATGTGTTCCCTCCGGAATATACTTCAGCTCAGGATATTGATTCAGTTCAGAATTTGCAATTTTTGTCTGCGCAGTATAATTCCCTTTTTTCAGATCCTTCTGAGATTTCGCTGTCACAAACTGATAGCCGTCCGCTTCATTGGAAAGATCTCTCAGATAAAGCATTGCATAATTTGTGATCACTCTGGTCCACCGCGTATCAATAACTGGTCTGTTTAATGTCTGATAAGCATCCACCTGTACCATTATCTGTACGGCAGTGTCCAGCCCTTCATTATTTTCATCCTCATTCAGTTCCAGAGATCCGTTGACCAGAAAACTTTGAGCTGCCTTGCTTTTCGGATCATAAGCACAATTCTCCACATCCCACTTCACAGACGCAGAAAATGTTGTTTTCTCTCCATTCACCTCGGCGCCATAGACTTCCAGCGACTTCGGCAGATGCAAAGCATCAGCAGTTTTTTCTGCACCATTGGTAATTCCGGTCACAGGCGCAACAGCATCTGCCAGTCCCTGATAAGTCCGGTCTCCTACAATAAAAGAATTATACAGATTCTGCGTTGTCAGGTGTTCTCCTGCCACTGTTTTCGCAGTCACAGTCACCTGAAAACTATATTTTCCCACCGAAAGCCCCAGTTTGGGCCAGAGTCTCAGTTCTGTGCTCTCCCCAGGTGCCAGATAAGCATTTCCAGATAATAACACACTACATTCTTTACTACGGTTAAAAGACAGCTTCATATCTGTATCAGTAACATTTTTCAGAATATATGTCTTTGCTTCCGGAAGTGTCTTATAGCCCCACTGCATTGTCGGAAAACCCCCGGCAGACTTTTCAGTAATTTCCAGCTGCTTCTTTTCTGTCGGATTCTTCTCTCTGTTCATTGTAACATGAAGAGGATATCTGCTTCCGTCATCTGCGAGAAATGCAAACGTTTCATCATAAATTCCGTATTCCTGCTTCGGCAATATATAAAAATAAAGCGTTTCTCCCGGTTTCAGCAGCTTTTTGGAATCCTGTTCCTCATAATCTTCTGTCCACTTTGCCATCTGGTCATCCACTTCAAAATTCTTAAGACCAGAAGTATCTATCCGTATTCTGGTTTCCTTTTTTCCTGAATTTCTGACCACTACATACTTCTCCACACGAAATTCCGGGTCATAGAAATCGCTTTCTGTAAATTCTTCTTCTGTACCTGTTTCTATACTCAGCTCATAATCTTTTTCAGAGGAAGCTCCCACAATTACTTTCAGAGTAACCTTACAGGAAGCACCCTCTTTTGTCTCAAATGTCACTGTCTCTTCATAATTTCCGGCAGGCAGATTCTTCTTATCATCAATGTCCACAGCCGCACAACTTCCGGGCTGCATTTCTTCATCCGTATTTGTATCGAAAATCGGTGCGTAGGAAAAATCAAAATATCTGCTCTGCGGAAAATCAGAGAGATGAAGCGAATCTGTTCCTGCATTATAAAGAAATAACCGCTTACGTGACTGTTCTCCCTCTGCATGAATTCCCAGATCGATCAAAGCAGTACCTGATGTCAGCTCATACTGCTTTATAACAGGTTCCTGCTCACGCTGTGCAACATAAAGGCTCAGTTCCTGTGAAGAAACTCCAATACCATTGTCCGCCTGTACAGTAAAGCTGAAACTCCCTTCCTCCTGTGGCATTCCACTGATCACTCCCCCGGAAGACAACGTAAATCCCGCCGGAAGCTCACTTCCCTCTTCCAGACTCCAGTTCACATCTGTATCAGCTTCAAGCTGTACCTGATATTCCGTTCCAATCTCTCCATCCGGCAGAACCATATCTGTCAATATGGCAGGAATACTCCCCGTTCCATCACTGAAAGATTCTCCCGCCGAAAAAACTTCCGCCCCACATACTGTTAACGGAGCTGCTGCTGTCATAATTGCCGATAAAAAAACTGCTGTAAAAATTTTGTAATTACTTTTCATTCTTCTCCTCCAGATAATAAAATATAAAAGTATCAATTTACCTAATTAATATTAATATACCACTGGACGGGAATGTTTCTGTAATTACGGAATGACATGTTGTATAATGGTCATGAATATCAGAAAAGCCAGTAATGTTTCGGGTATATGTCAAAAACATTACTGGTCTTTTTTATAAGATTATTCCACACTTTTTATTCGATACAGGGAATCTCATAATTCCAGGATTTACGGATGTCGTCCATGATTTTCATGATCCTTATTGTTTCCGCATGAGGCATTTCCGGACACTCCGTTTTTCCCTCATGAATTGCTTTCATGCAGGATTCTACCTCATATTCATATCCTGAGATCTGTTCCGGCACAACATAAGAAGCCACTTCTTTATGTTCGGTATCAAACACTGTAATCTTTTCCGGATTATTGATATTCTGCACCTGCATATATCCTCTGGTTCCGAAAATACTTCCCATTCTGTCTGAGATTTCTCTTGCTCCACACTGAAGGGTTGCCATGCGGTCTCCCTCAAACACCATGGCAATGCTGTCCAGAATATCCACTCCATTCTGAAAGATTGCAGTAGCCTTTACATCCTTTACCTTATCGCCAAGCACCATGGAGGCAAAATTGATCGGATATACGCCTACATCCAGAAGAGCACCTCCTGCAAGCTCCGGTTTACGGATACGTTCCACATGACTTACTGTATAGCTGAGATTCGCGGTAACTGCCGTAACTTCTCCGATCACACCACTTTCAATAATATCGTTGATCATCTTTCTGGACGGCATATATCTTGTCCAGATTGCTTCTGTGATCAGAAGCTTTTTCTCTTTTGCAAGGTCAAATAATTTTTGTGCCTGCTCTGCATTTACAGTAAATGCCTTTTCACAAAGCACATGCTTTCCCGCTTCCAGACACATTTTCGCATGCAGATAATGGTGTGAATGAGGAGTTGCGATATAAACCAGTCCAACCTCATCATCTGCCAGCATTTCCTCATAGGATCCATATGCTTTTTTTACTTCATATTTCTGTGCAAATTCCCGGGCACGTTCCAGATCACGGGCAGCAACCGCATACGCCTCCACACCTTTCATTCCTGCCACTGTTTTCGCCATAGTAGAAGCAATGCCTCCTACTCCCAGAATACCTAACTTCATTTTATTGTCCTCCCATATTTCTTCGCTACTCCAGAGCGTGTCTGAAAAAGGCTTTCTGCAAGATGTGCGTCACAATTTGTGGGAGATTTTGTTCGAATAAGGGCGTCATAGCGGGCTACGACAACCGAATTCGGGAAAAATATACCTCAAAATGGGGCGTGCAGATTGTGGGAATGATTTTTCAAACACGCTCTAATACCTATTCTTAATTTTACAGCATCATCGCCCGGAGAACAAGTTTATTCCGTTATATGTTTATCCCATATCATTCATTTATTTTTTCAGTTTCTCTTTTTTTCGTTTCGTCATCAACCCTCCGATCCGTCCGGTCTCTTTCGCAGACAGACTTTTCCATCCATCACTCAATACTCTGTCCAGCAATCCCATTTCCTCTGCAATTTCATACTTCATTCTGACCTCCGGCAATAATTCTCCATCAAGGTAAGCTTTTATTTCCTTCTCTTTATTCAAAACAGCCCACACTCCTTTTCTTTGGAGTATGGGCTGTTTTCTTAATTTTTATACTGTATTTCACTGTATTTCATGCAAACGGATATTCGCAATCCGCTTCGCTGCTTGCTTGATTCGGTTAAACTTCTGTCTATTACAGATTGGATTCTGAGATTCTGTTATCTTTTCGGAATAATAATTGCCGCAATGATATATGCCCAGATTCCCGCACCGCCAAAGCAGGTAAGGATCACCCATGCCAGACGCACCAACGTAGGGTCAATACCAAAATATTCTGCGATTCCTCCACATACACCGCAAAGCATACTGTTTTCTGATGATTTGTATAAACGTTTGTCACCCATGTTCCATTTCCTCCTTAAACCCAGATTAGTCAAGCAGATAAAATCATCCGCTTCGCTACTTACTCTACACCGAATAACTTCTTGATTCGGTTAAATACCACTTTTATTTCTGCACGTCAGAGTATATGCTCTTCAGGATATCTGCAAATCTCTGTGCTCTTTCCCGGAGAAATCTACTGATATATTTCCCATACCGCACTCCAGATCCAGTTTCCTGTCTGCGCCTTTATTGGAAATGGTTTTCTCCCGTCCAAGTCCACTGTAGGAATCAGAACCTACATCCAGATTTCCCACTCCACATTCCAGATCATAATTATAATCCTCCTGCGTACCGGTCAGTGTCAGATCCAGTTCACCCAGACCACATTCTCCATCTGTCTTCCTGGCGCTCAGATCTGCAAATGTCATACTTCCGGTTCCGATTTCCAGATCTGCCTCCATTGCAGTCACCGGATTCTTACTTTCAAATTCCCCGGCTCCCATCTCCACACTCAGCTTCTCTGTCTCAATATCTCTGTTCAGATAAACAGTACCTGCACCCATCTCAATCTCCAGCTCCTGAAGCTTAACATCTTCCGGATAGGAAATATGCACCTTTCTAGTTTTAGACAGTTTTTTTCGTGCTTCTGACCTTAAGAGTATCCGAACTCTCCTTCACTGTCACATTCTTCCCACTGTCATCATAAACTCTGACACAGAAACTGTCACCCTCTTCCAGAATCAGCTCATCGTACTTCAGCTCTATATCCAGCTTTGTGGGCTGATACTTCAACTGATATACAGTGCTATCTTCCTCATTCTCATCAACAGCGCGGGCATAATCCTCACTGTCGTCACAGTCGTCGCTGTCGTCATAATCATCGCTGTCATAGTCATCGCTGTCATCATAATCATAATCGTCATAATCATCATCGTCATCGTAATCATCGCTGTCATCATAATCATAATCCCCGTCTGCCACCAGAAGCACCCTTTTCAGGCTTTTCACCCCTGTCAGTTCCGACATACTGGCTCCCATAACACCACCGGCAGCTGTCAGCCCGATTCCCACAGCACCAAAAATCCCCGCTGCGATCAACATTCCTTTTGTAAACTTCTTCATTTAACCTCCTCCTTTCTCTTTCTGTAAAGCAACCTGTTAAAAAAGTCGGTAATCTTCCGAAACCACTTCGGCACAATACGTACTGCGACACTGATCAGCCCCAATACCATAAGGATTGCCAGAGCAATCATAAGACATCCAATTCCTATTGTCATGATCCCGGTTCCGATCATTACAGTCAAAAGCCCTGCTCCAGCCACAACAGCTGCAAGCCCGCCAACCAGTAAAACCACAGCACCTATGCCCAATCCAACGATCAGCCAGAACGGAAGCAGTAAAATTCCAACTGCAAATGTCAGAATCCCACCAACAGCCCCCTTAACAAAAGGAGAAATAAAAACCAGCAGGATCACCGCAAGGATCAGCACCGCCTGATTCCCCTTTCTGAAAAAACGCTTCCCTGTTCCCGACTCTTCTTCATATCTCTCAGGCATCTGGCCTCTCTCTTTAGTCCGGGCATCCTCATAGCCATGCTCCGTATATTCTCCATACTCATAGCCTCCTGCCGAACCTTTCAGATCCGCCTTGATAATCGCTGCAACCTTCTCTGGACTTCCAAGTTCCCTGAGCACCGAAGCTTCATTCTCAGCTCCTGCATCATCGAAATAACTATTATAAAAATCAAGGGCATCCTGCCTCTCTGTCTCGGAAATATCAGCAAGCAGCTTCTCCAGCTCCTGCATAAACTGCGCCCTGTCCATCATCCTATTCCTCCCTCAAACATCCCGCTTATCTTGGATGCATAAATTTTCCATTCAGCTTTATAAAACTCCAGCTGCGCAGCACCTCTGTCCGTCAGCTTATAATAACGCCTGTTACGCCCTGCATACGCCATATCGTAAACCTCCAGACAATCATCCTTCTGCAGCCTCCTGAGCACCGGATACAAAGTAGACTCCGAAACATCCAGAACTCCACGCACATCCTGCGTGATCTTATACCCGTAAGTCCCTTCCTTCTCCTTAGAAACAACCGCCAGAACAACCGCATCCAGAAGCGCAGCACCCGTATTAAAAACCATATGCTCACTCCCTCGTTTCAATTATGTTCTGTACAGACAGCATCATCTCTGCAATCCAGCCTTAGAGCGTGTCTGAAAAATGCTCCAGACTATACCAAAGGTAAACGCCATTTCACATCTGATACATTTATTCCATCCTGTTCACATACTATACAGAACATCAATATTGTTTTGTTAACGATATTATATGATGTATAATATGATTTTGTCAATACTATTTAGCAAAAATCATTTATACTTTATAATCATATTGATACCTTTACTGAAAATACCTCCTTAACGTCTTCCGGTTCACTATAGCGATCCTCATAAATAATGCATTTGAAAGTATTGTTACATATCAATTTCTTATTTCATAAATTACTGCAAACAATCCAGTCCATCATAGCGTGAAGTCCTGCTGAACTATCTTGATTGCATTATTTTATGGAATTGCTATAATATTTCATAAACTTAATATTCCATAAACCTCACGTTATACTACAGTCATTTTCAGTAAACAGCGCAGGAAAATATATCTGTCTGAGTGCATTTGCAGGCATCTTAGATCTTCTTAGCCGGTAGAAATCTGCGTTATGGAGAAAAATCGCAACCTGTCTGAGCGAAGCCTGCAGCGGAGCGAGTTTTGCATTTTTCTCCATGCTTTTAGCAGATTTTTACCGACTTAGAAGATCTTAGATGCCGAAACCGCACTCAGACAGATATATTTTCCTGCGCGTCCCCCCACCAACCCAAAACTACAGCAAAGGAAACCTACCCAATTATGAACGAAAACACAACACCCCTCCACCCCGCCTTCCTCACCCGAATGAAAGAAATGCTCGGCAACGAATACCCCTCCTTCCTCTCCAGCTTCAGCGCTCCCCGAACCTACGGCCTGCGCATAAACACCTCCAAGATCACCTGCGAAGACTTCGAAAACCTGTCTCCATTTCCAACCCGTCAGATCCCATGGATCAAAAACGGCTACTTCTACGATGAAGACATCCGTCCTTCCAGATGCCCATACTACCAGGCCGGCCTCTACTACCTTCAGGAACCCAGCGCCATGACCCCCGCCTCCCGCATCCCCATCGAGCCGGGTGACAGAGTCCTGGACCTCTGCGCAGCCCCGGGCGGCAAGGCAACTGCAGCAGGCGCAGCACTTCAGGGACAGGGACTTCTGGTAGCAAACGATATCAGCACTTCCCGCGCCAGAGCCCTCCTTCGCAACCTGGAACTCTTCGGCATCCCAAATGTCTTCGTAGCAAACGAAACACCTGCAAAGTTAACCAAAGCATTCCCCGAATTCTTCGACAAGATCATCCTAGATGCTCCATGCTCCGGAGAAGGAATGTTCCGTAAGGAAGAAGCCCTTGCCAAAGACTGGACTCCCGAAAAATCCATGGAGCTTTCCGAAATCCAGAAAGAGCTTATCCTCCAGGCAGCCGATATGCTCCGTCCCGGCGGACTGATGCTTTACTCTACCTGCACATTCGCGCCTGCAGAAGACGAACAAACTGTTTCCTGGCTTCTGGAAAACCGTCCTGACATGGAACTGGCAGAAATGGAAGATTATGAAGGCTTCTCCCATGGAGTTCCTGAATGGGGAAACGGAAATCCTGAGCTTACCAAATGCATCCGGATTTTCCCACACAAAATGAACGGAGAGGGACACTTCCTTGCGCTCTTCCGTAAAAAAGGACAGGCAATCAAGGAAAGCTCCCGTCCTCACACAAAACCGGACAAAAACGCATTTCCACTAATTGAGGGATTTCTGAACGAAATCGGTCTGAAAACCCTCTGCGGTCAGCCATTTGACTGGGAACGTGTGGAAATCCGCGGTGATAAAGCCTACTATCTTCCCCCGGTTGCCCACAACTTCCGCGGCATCACCTTCTTAAGAAACGGTCTCTATCTCGGTGATCTGAAGAAAAACCGCTTCGAGCCGTCTCAGCCACTTGCACTGGCGATCCGCAAAGATGAAGCAGAAGCAGTCATCTCTCTCTCCGCTTCTGACGAAAGGATCACCAGATATTTAAAGGGCGAAACCTTAAATATCGAACCCGAGGAAGCAGCTCACAAAAAAGGCTGGCATCTCCTCTGTGCAGATGGATATCCCATTGGCTTCGGTAAACTGGTCAACCAGATCCTGAAAAACAAATATCCGGCAGGGTGGCGCGTATAACACGCGCTTATCCCTGCCGGATATTTGAATTCACAATAATAATATTTATTCCGCTCACAGCAATATCTCTTTCTGCAATGTAAACGAATAAATGATCTTCTCCTTCACTCTTTTCCCCGTCATCCGCTCCAATGCCCGGGCATAATCCTCAAGCTGCACATGATACAGATCGATCAGCTTCTGTTCCTGTCCTCTCTTCACTCTATCCGTTTTATAGTCCACAAGAACAATCTCATCCCCTTCCATAAAATAGGCATCGATAATTCCCTGCACCAGCACTGTTTCGTTCTTCCAACCATCATCGAGCATAGAAGCACTTCTCTGAATCACAAAAGGCTGTTCTCTGTAAAGATGTTTTTTCATGGCAGCCTTCTTCATTCTCTGCCCCAGTCCGGATTCCACAAACCTCCTGATATCCCGGATCCGGATACATTCCGCTTCCTGCTCTGTCATTTTCTGGCTCTCCAGAAGTCTCTTTAACTGAGCCCGAAGCTGTTCCTCTGTATCTGCTTCTGCATAATCCAGACATTCCATTACTCTGTGGTAAGCAGTACCTCTGGCAGCCCCCTTATACTCTTCCTGCTTCTCTGCCATAAATGCGGGAACCGGCGCTTCCTGTTCTTCCTCCTGCGCTTCGGCAGACACACTGATATTCTCTTCCAGTTCACTTTCATCATGCCAGCTTCTCTTTTTCAGATCCGAAACACTGACTTTAACCGGAATATCTTCCAGATATTTATACGGATATGCAAAGGAAAATCTCTTCTCTATCTCTTCCTTCACAGCCTCATCATACACTTTATTTTCATCCCAGTTCTTCAGATATTCCTCCTGCATCTGGTTTCCTGCCTGGATGAGAACTGCCTTTTCTGTCATCTGACGGACAGTGATCTTTTTTATCACAAACTCAGAGATATCATCGTAAATCCCCGGCTGTTTCTTCATGAGGATTCCATATTCCCACAAAAGTTCACTCATTGCCCGATGCCGCACCAGCGCAGGCAGTACAAAAAGCCCAGTAATTCTTTGCTTTCATTCTGGTTCCCAGTGGGAGCAGTTCTTCTTCCTCATCCAGAAAACGCGACAGCGACAACATCTGCTTTTCCAGCTTTCCAACTGTTCCTGTAAGGATCAGTTTCTCTTTTGCTCTTGTCATGGCAACGTAAAGTACCCTCAGTTCCTCTCCCAGACTCTCTTTCAGAAGCTGTCTTCTGATCACCTGCTTATTCAGCGAAGATGCGATCACCCGTTTCTCCGGTATGATAGCATCAGCCCCTATTCCCAGTTCCGGATGAAGCAAAAGACCTGCATTCATATCCTGAAAATTAAACTGTTTTCCCATACCGGCCACAAATACTACCGGAAATTCAAGTCCCTTACTCTTGTGGATCGTCATGATCTCCACTGCGGTATTGCCCGCTCCTGTCAGATTGACTTCTCCATAGTCTACCTGATATGCCTGTAGCTGTTCGATATAACGAACAAAGTTAAACAGACCCCTGTAGCTTGTCTTCTCATAGTCCATAGCTTTCTCCACAAGCATGGTAAGATTTGCAAAACGCTGCTCCCCTCCCGGAAGTGCCCTTGCATAATCTCCATACCCGGTTTCTTTCAGCACATAAAGGATCAATTCGTGGACCGGCGTATATGCAGCCATATTTCTTACCTTTTCAAGGAGACTCAGAAATCCTTTTAATTTAATATTCAGAGAGTTCTTTTCATCTGTTCGCAGATTACTGTTTAACAATTCAGATTTCAGTTTATCCGGATCCAGTTCTTTTTCGAGGATTTCATTTTCTCCTGCATATGCCGAAACACTCTCATAGAGCAGACCATCAGGATACTGTATTCTAAGCTCTGCCAGTTCCTGTGAAGTGCATCCGACGATCGGTGAACGAAGCACTCCCATAAGCGGAATATCCTGCAGCGGATTGTCACACACCTTCAGATAATTCAATACAGTCACAATCTCGGTTGCAGAGAAATATCCGGTTCTTGATGTACAATATACGGGAATCCCCTGAGATGCCAGCACTTCCCTGAAAGTTTCTGCCCATCCATAGGCAGTGCGCAGCAGGATTACAATATCCCCGTATTCCACAGGCCGGTATTCCTTCGTCTCTTTATCTACGATATGTTCTTTTCCCACAATTTCTTTAATTCTCTGTGCAATGGCCAGCGCCTCCAGTTCCTGCCCGGTCTGATTTTCCATTTCCCTGCGGTTTCCCGATGCACCTGCGTCTTCATAGTCCTGTACATCAGACAGTTCTTCTCCGTCTCTCTCGACCAGAAGAACCTCTGTCTTTACAAATTCCTCTGACTCTCCTTCCGGAAAAGAAGCTCCGGGATAAAGGGCCGCATCTTTGTCATAGGTAATCCCTCCCAGATCTTCCCCCATGATCTGTCGGAAAATAAAGTTTACACTCTCCAGAACCTGTTCCCTGCTCCGGAAATTTTTGTGCAGGTCAATTCTCTGCTCCTGTGCTTCTTCTGTGGAATAACTTTTATATTTTTCCATGAAAAGCTCCGGCCTTGCCAGACGGAAACGATAGATACTCTGCTTTACGTCTCCTACCATGAAGATATTTTTCTTCTGGTTGATCCACCCGGATACTGCTGTTGTCAGAAGCTCCTGCACTAAGTTACTGTCCTGATATTCATCCACCAGGACTTCATCATACTTTGCGGAGAGCTCTCTCGCAGCCTGAGACATATGGATTTCTTCCCCTTCTTTCGTCATCAGTATCTGCAGGGCAAAATGTTCCATATCCGTAAAATCCAGAATATTCTTTTCTCTCTTCGCCTCTCCGAACCGCTCTTTAAATCCTGCGGTCAGCTCGACTAACATCTCTACGGGGCCTCTGATATATCTGATTACTTCCAGAAGTTCCTTCTCTGTACTCTGGAAATATCGCTGCCCCAGTTCCTTCAGAATCCCCTTTTCCTCATCCCGGAGATCTTTCACTCTCTGCTTCTTCTGTTCATCTACATCCGCAGCCTTCTTTGTGCTCAGCCGGGCAAATGAGGGTTTCATAAGTATTTCTGCAGTTCCATTATAATCTCTTTTCTCTGCCAGCTCCTGCAGACTTCTTATAAGAAGCAGATCACTGCTCAGTGCCTCATCATACAGATACGGACCATCCGGCTCTGAGCAGATTCTTCGAGCCTCCTGCACCAGAAGCTTCGCTTCCTGCAGTTCATCCTTCACTGCATCCCAGAGCATCCTCATCCACTCAGTCTCTCTTAACTCTTCCAGGGAATCAATCCTGTAATCATCCATACACCCGGACAGCCATTCCTGCGGAAAAGGATTGCTCATAGTCATTTCATATAATTTCTGTATCAGGTTTCCCAGATTTTCATCTGACTTTCCTGTTGCAAAGCATTCCACAAATTTCTGAAACTTTTCATCTTTTTTGGCATAATATTCTTCAAGCAGTGCTTTCACAACATCTCCTCGCAGAAGCTTCAGCTCCCCCTCATCTGCCGTCCGATATCCCGGATCCAGTCCGATCAGATGAAAGTAATTCCGGATAATATAGGCACAGAAACCATCAATAGTTGTAATCTGTGCAGTATGAAGCAGGGTTGTCTGTCTCTGCAGATGCTCATTATCGGGATCCTCACAGAGTGCTTTTTCAATAGCTGCCGAGATCCTCTCTTTCATTTCACCTGCTGCCGCTCTTGTAAATGTCATGATCAGCAGTCTGTCAATATCCACAGGGTGTTCTTTATCTGTTATCTTACTCAGGATACGTTCTACCAGTACTGCCGTTTTTCCGGACCCGGCTGCCGCACTGACCAGAATATTTCTGTCCCGCAGCCGTATAACCTCCTGCTGCTCCTTTGTCCACTGTACGCCCATCTTATTCTGCCTCCCTGTCAAATGCTTTCCATAATTCCTCATCAGAGAAGTTTTTCAGTCTGCGGAATTCATATCCTGACAGCCTGCGGTCAAATCCGCATACCGTCATATACGGACAATAAGTACACGCATTCTTTTTTCCGAGCTCATAGGGAGAAACCTCTGCATCTCCCTCCAGAATAGAACTTCTTATCTTCTCAATCTTCGTCCTTACATACCGTCCAAGCACTGCGAACTGTGTTCTGTCTGCCACAGAAGAATTTTTGCGAAAGCTTCCGTCCTTATTAAATGCGACAGGAATGGAGCCAAGACTGCTGTCCATCCTGTACACAAGCTCCGGATCTGCCTGAACCAGCCCATTCATCTTCAGTTCTTTCATAAGACCTGCACTGACTGCTTCCACATCCGCATCTATCTTCTCCTGGATCATAGGATCCTTGATATTGTAATAGAAAACTCCCGCAGGAATAATCTCCTTATCCGGATATTTCTTCTGCTCTACACGCAGAGCACCATCCAGATAGATCATCAGCTGTAACTGCAGGCCATGATACAGATAAACCAGGTCAAAGGATGTATTTCCGGTTTTATAATCAATCACCTTCACATACACCTTATTCTGATCTTCCATAATATCTACTCTGTCAATCCGTCCTCCCCCGAAGGTTACCTCAAAGCCTTCTGGCTGAAATTCTCCCTGTTCCAGCTGTTTCTGAAGTGCCCATACCGTCCTTCTGAGGATTCTCCTTGTTCTCTCGATCATATATTCATTTCTGGCACTGCTTTTGAGCACCGTGTTTCCATAATCTGCCACAATATTATCCAGACACCGGTCCGCAATCTCATTCCGTTCCTGTTCTGTCAGCTCTGTCCATTTCATGCCTCTTTTTCGCACTTCTTCTGCAAAGCTTTCCAGTGCTTCATGCATAACATTTCCCATATCCATAGGTTTAAACTCATATTCCACACGCTCGGTCAGCTTCATTCCATACTGAAGGAAATGTGCAAATGCACAGGCTGCAAAACGTTCCAGTCTGGTAGCACTGTAAGGTGAAACCTCTCCGTATAATGCCTTCGCCACACTCTGGCTGATAATGTCCTCTGGTTTTCCGGCAAAAGCCGACTGTACCAGCTTCTGTACTCTGCTTCTGTATTCCGGATTCCGCAGATACCAGCTGTAAAGCTCTCCAAACATTGCATCCGTCTCATCTGCCTGCTCCCGAATATCCTCATGTTCTTTCTCTGTCTCCTGTACCAGCTTCTCCAGAAACAGATCAATCCCAGCTTCCGGATTTTCCGGATAACAATAATTGTTTATAGAATTTTTATGGGGTCTGACCCCGGCTCCACCCTCAATTTCCAGCTTCAGATACAGACTGCATATACTCCCGATCAGATATGCCGGGCTTATGCCTTCTCCTTTTGCATTGGTATCACTATAGGAGAGGATCAGCTTTTCTCCCGGTTTCGTCATATTCAGATACAGATAAAACCTCTGCATATTCATCAGTTCTTTAGGCCCCGGTGCCAGTTCCACTCCCTGCTCCTGGAAGAAATCCCTGTCAAGCTCTGATAAGATTCCGCCTGTCTGTGTGCTCTTTGGGATATTTCCCTCATTCACGCCAACAAAGAACAACGCCTTAATCTCCTTTAAGCGGGAGCGTTCCATATCACCCACCATTACCTGATCTATACTCGGCGGAATCAGCGCTACTTTTGCCTGAGAAAGTCCTGATTCCAGAAGCTGTCGGAACTCCTGTCTGTTTACCGTTTCTTCGCCAAGAATCTCAACCATCTTATCCAGCAGGTCCATCACAATTCCATAAATCTGGTTATATTCTTTTTCCATTGCTTTATCGCCTGACTCTTTAAACTTTCGCTCCTGTCGTTTCAGTTTCTGCCAGACATTGCTTTTTTGGATAAACTCATAGAGAATCCGGCAGTACTCTTCCACTGTCTTCTTCCCGGAACCAAATCCCTGTGCAAGTTCCCTTACTTCTTCCGCAAAGATTTCTCTGATCTCATTCAGTTCCTGTATCTTCTCCGCTCCCATTCCTCTGTATACACGAACCCATTTTTCAGACCATTTCTTATATCCCCGGATTCCCAGCGCCAGCACGTAATTCTCCAGCTTATCAGCCTGTTCTCTGGTAACTTCTGACATCCCGCATCTGAGATAACGGAAAACACTCTCATAAGGAAATCCCTGTACCGCCATCTCCATGGCAGCGCGCAGATACTCCACAAAAGGATTCATCATTACCGAATGCTTCTCATCAATAAAATATGGAATATCTGCCTCCTCAAATACCTGTGCTGCAAGTCTTGCATATTCTTCCAGATTTCCTGTGATCACTGCAATTTCACCATAGCGGTATCCGCAGGTACGCACAAGTTCTGACATCCTTCTGGCAGCCTCCCGCATTTCTTCCAGGGGGGATGGCGCAGTAAATATTTTTATCTCCTGCTGTTCTTCGGCATACACGCCCTTTCTGTAGCGGAAGATATTTTTCTCCAGAAACTGTAAGGCAGGTGCCTGTGCAAACCGGGACTGTCCGGATGGTTTCAGATACACCGGATCCTCCAGATCTCTGGTCAGCCCTGCAAGTGTCCGTATCATCTGTTTGCTCATAAAGAAAAGCTGATAAGGTTTTCCCGGCGAAAAAGCATCCTCCCGTTCGTCCATAGTCACAGTAACACTTATTCGGTCAGCAATGACCAGAAGTTCCCTGAGCACATTTACCTGAATTGGCGTGAATCCGGTAAATCCATCAAAGAGAAATTCCGCTCCCTTAAGTTTTTCGGAAAAAGGAAGCTGTTTAAGCAGGACATCCATCACTTCTTCTCCAGTCATATAATGCCCCTTCAGGAATTCCCTGAATGACTGATAAAGGATTCCCACATCCTTAAGCTTCATTTCAAGTAATGGCTGATCTTTGGCCTTCTCTTTCATTTCTGCCAGATTCTCTTCTCTGATATCATACTGCATAAATTCTGACACCAGAGATTTCACCTCATCCAGATATCCCGGCTTATTCATCTGGCTTCCCAGATAGGCAAGTTCCCTTCTGTGCTGCTGCACCATTTTCTGCAGCACCATGCTTTTTCCCGTATCTTCCAGAACCTTTCTGTTATCTCCGCCGGTTTCTTCAAATACACGGTACGCAAGGCGTTCAAAGCTCAGGATGTCAATATTCAGGATTCCTTTTCCCGGGTGCATTTCCACCAGCGTCTTCTGTGTCTGCATGGTAAACTGCTCCGGAACAATAATATAGTAATTTCTCTCCGGGTGTTCCATGGACTCCCGGATTACTCTCTCATATGCAAAATAAGACTTTCCGGCACCGGAACTGCCGATAATAAACTGTAATGACATTCTTCTCTCCTTACTGTCGGTTACTCACATTCGTTGTTTCAGTATATCATAATTTAATCACTTCTGTAATAGAATATACAAAACCATCCAGGAGGCGTGTACCATGAGTGCAAAAACAAAAATCATAGTCCTACATATGAAGGAAGTTATATACACCGGCATCTTTCTCCTTCTTGCTGTCATCCTGGCTATGTACGTTTTTTTCATGTTTGGACCCGGTCAGAAAAAAAAGTGCCTCAGCCGATGCCAAAAGCCTGTACAAACCGGGAATTTATACTTCCTCCATCGACCTGAATGAAAACACCTTTGACCTGGAAGTAACCGTTGACTCTGACAGGGTAACTTCCATCCGTCTGGTAAATTTAAGCGAAAGCACCGCAGCCATGTTTCCTCTCATGGAACCGGCTCTGGAATCACTGGCCAGCCAGATCTATACCTCCCAGTCGCTGGAAAATATCCAATATTCCGAAGATCAGAAATATACCTCCATGATTCTTTTGAATGCAATTGAAACAGCACTGAAAAAAGCGGAGAACAACTGATCGTTCTCCGCTTCACCATGCAAAATCACGCGGATAAAATCCTCCACTCCGCTATGCGATTCTAAATATCCATATTTTCAAGCTGCTCCAGCCATACCCCTGCACTTGCATCACTTGGCATTCTCAGATCACCTCTCGGTGAAACCGCAACGCTTCCCACCTTCGGGCCATCCGGAAGACAGGAACGTTTAAACTGCTGTGCAAAAAATCTCCAATAGAAGGTTTTCAGCCATTTGAAGATTGTCTCCTTATCATACATTCCTTCAAAAGTCTCACATGCCAGCCTGTAAATTTTCTCCGGTTCAAATCCTGCACGAAGCATATAGTACAGATAGAAATCGTGAAGTTCATAAGGTCCCACCAAATCTTCTGTCTTCTGTGCGATCTTGCCATCCTTAGGCGGCAGAAGTTCCGGACTTACCGGTGTATCCAGAATATCAAGAAGAACCTCTGTCAGCTTCTCATCTTTGCAGGTGTCCGCATAATAACGTACAAGATGACGCACCAGAGTTTTCGGCACTGAAGCATTCACGCCGTACATGGACATATGGTCACCATTGTAGGTTGCCCATCCCAGAGCCAGCTCAGACAGATCTCCTGTTCCCACCAGAATCGAGCCATCCTGATTTGCACTGTCCATCAGGATCTGCGTTCTCTCTCTTGCCTGGCTGTTCTCATAAGTCACATCATGCACAGACGGATCATGAGCAATATCCCTGAAATGTATATTTACTGCTTCTTTGATATTGATCTCACTTAAAGTCGCACCCAGACACTGACTTAATTTGCAGGCATTCTGATAAGTTCTGTCTGTGGTTCCAAAGCATGGCATGGTAATACAGTGGATATCCTTTCTGTCCGCACCGGAAAGGTCAAAGGCTCTTGCGATCACAAGCAGTGCCAGTGTGGAATCCAGACCTCCGGAAAGTCCCACTGTTGCCTTATGACAATGGATATGATCCATACGTTTCTTAAGTCCCATTGCCTGAATATTCAGGATTTCATCACAGCGCATATCCCTTTCTTCTTTTCGTGAAGGTACAAAAGGATACTGTGAATATTTTCTGGTCAGTTTTGTCTCTTCCACATTCAGATGGAAGCTCACTTTAATATGATCACTGTCGTCAGCCGGCTGATAAGTAGTCAGTCTTCTTCTCTCATCGTTCAGCCTCTGCACATCAATCTCACTGCATACAATACCATTGTGGAAACGTTTTCCTTCCGCAAGGATCACTCCATTCTCTGCGATCATATTTTGACCGCCAAAGACCAAATCCTGTGTAGACTCACCTTCTCCTGCATTTGCATATACATATCCGCACACCAGACGTGCAGACTGTCCGGAAACAAGATCTCTGCGGTAGCTGTCCTTTCCGACCATCTCATTGCTGGCTGACAGATTCACGATCAGATTCGCTCCTGCCTGTGCATGGAGAACGCTTGGCGGCAGTGTCACCCATAAATCCTCACAGATCTCTGCTGCTGCCACAAGCTCCGGCTCCTCCTCACAGATAAAAAGAATATCTGTTCCGAAAGGAACTCTCTTTCCCTCAACATCCACATATTCCAGACATCCAAGACCTGATGCAAAATGGCGCTGCTCATAAAATTCTCCATAGTTTGGAAGATAAGTTTTCGGAACCAGACCAATGATCTCGCCTCTGTTTAAAACTGCTGCCACATTATATAATTTTCCATGATTTCTGAAAGGCACACCTACAAAAACAAGGGCATCCACATCAGCAGTTTCCTTTGTGATCTTCAGCAAAGTTTCCCAGGCGCTGTCGAGAAGACGTCTCTGCAGGAAAAGATCCTGACAGGTATAGCCTGTGATACAAAGCTCCGGAAAAGTCATAACCTTCACATGTTCTTTCTCCATCTCATGGATCAGTCTGATAATCTCATTTCCATTGGCATTGCAGTCTGCAACTGTGATATAAGGTGTTGCGGCTGCTGTTTTGATATAACCGTTTTTCATTTTCTACCTCTTCTTCCCTGTGCTCCGGCAGATCCATCTGTCAGTACATTGGCATCTCTTATTTACATTTACGCAGGATTTCTTTCAGTTCTTCCACTGTAAATTCATAATTCTTATTACAGAAATGGCAGTTCATCTCAATGGACTTACCTTCCTGGATCATTTCATTGAGTTCTTTTCTTCCGATGCTGATCAGGGCTTTCTCCACTCTTTCTCTGCTGCAGTTACAGTAAAATTCCGTAGGAACTTTCTCATTGATCTCCATGTCAAAGCCCTCCAGGACTTTCTCAAGCAGACTCTCAGGAGTATGCCCCTCTTCCAGAAGATTTGTGACAGATGTGATTTTCTGCACATTTTCCTCAAGCTTCGCAATTGTGCTTTCTTCCGCAAACGGCATCAGCTGCACGATAAATCCGCCAGCCTGACGTACTGTATTGTCTTTATTCATAAGAACTCCGAGACCAACTGCTGACGGTACCTGTTCACTTGTAGCAAAATAATAGGTAAGGTCTTCTGCGATCTCACTGGTCTGAAGCGCAACCTGGCCAACATAAGGCTCTTTCAGTCCCATATCCTTGATCACGTTCATAAATCCTACTCCGACAGCACCTGCAACATCCAGTTTGCCCTTGCTGTTTGCCGGGATACATACATCAGGATTTCCCACATATCCCTTTACACGACCTTTGGAATCTGCTGTCACAGTAATTCCTTCCAGAGGACCTCCTGCCTTAATCTGAAGTGTGAGGATGTCCTTATCCCCCTTCATCATGGTACCCATCATGGCACCTGCTGTAAGAAGACGTCCCAGTGCCGCTGTTGCAACCGGGCTTGTATTGTGATCCTGTCTCGCTGTTTCTACTGTTTCTGTAGTAACTGCCGCAAATGCCCGAATCTGATCATTCGCTGCAATTGCTCTGATAATATAATCGTTCATTCGTTTATTACTCCTGTTATTTCTTTCATATTATTTTCATTTTGTCCATGGCTTAACATCAAATCAATAGCAATTCCCGTAAATAATGCATTAATTAAGAGGCCTGCTATAATCGCATCAATCCGCGCGATGTGTCTCAGGTTTCTCCGGAATCCTTCCATGATATCCGTTCTGTGCACTTTTTCCATGCTCTCTTGCAACAAAAGTCAGACGTTCACAATTCTCATCACCCGGATTATGAGTATATGCATCACAGACTGCCACCAGTTCCATTCCTGCCTTCACAATCATAGCCTTGATTGCTTCTATGGAATATGCTTTCTGTACATGTTCCTCCTCACACTTCTCATACAATCCGTCTTCTCTTGGAAGAAAAAGTGCCAGTTCATATACATTCAGGGCATTTTCCCTGTCATAACTGTTCTCCCAGATAAAGCTTCCGTCCTCTCTGTCCTCAGCAATAGTCGTATCGCCGATCACATCCCGGTATTTATGGACCGTATTCATATCAAAAATGAACAGCCCGCCCGGATCCAGATAATTATTTACCAGCGCAAAAAGATACTCCAGATCTTCCTCGTCCGTCAGATAATTCATACTGTCACAGACACTGATCACAGCACGAACCGTACCATATAACTCAAAATCCTGCATATCCTGCAAAAGATACAGAATATCATGACCGGATTCTGCCCGCTTCTCCATAGCCTCTGCAAGCATCTCCTCAGAATTATCGATACCGATCATATCATATCCGGCATCTGCAAGCATCTCTGTCACAGTACCTGTTCCACATCCCAGCTCCAGAACCAGACCATCCCTGATCCCGTCCTGAGCCAGTGTTTCTATAATATAGTCTGCCCATTCACGATAGTTTACATTATCCATGAAAACATCATAAACACCGGCAAATCTTCCATATGATTCCATTCATCAGCCCTCATTATCTACCTGTTTTACTGTTCACTCCGTTCACAGCAACACATATTTTCCCTGCTATTCTACCACAACATCCGTTCTTATGTAAATAACAGGTTGGTCTCTGTCAGCGCAAAAAAGGACGACTGTTTTTTACAGCAGCCGTCCTTTTCAACTTTTCTGTTACTGATTCTTAGGCATATAGCGGACATACGCCGGTTCTCCATGATAGTAATAGTCAACGCCGTTCTCATCATAAACGTCCTCGCCATTAGCAAAATCATAGGTATTTCCGTCATCATCACACCATGTACCGTCACCGTTCGGATAAATTACAAGCGGATATCCGTCGGAGTTTCTGTAAATAGTTCTTGTCTGATCTGTATCATAGTCCGGATCATCTGTTCCTACAGGTGTTCCGTCTGCATAATATCCATTGGCGGAACCATCGTCATAATCATAAGATCCGTCGCTGCTGCCATCAGAAGTATAGTCTGAAGAACTGTAATCTGATGAACCGCCCGATGAAGTATCACTGTAAGAACCGTCTGTGCCTGCTGAAGAACTTCCATCTGATGAACTGCCGGATGCTGTTTGGTCTGTACCTGCAGCCGCTGTTCCTGTAGTTCCTGAAGTACCGTCCGCAGTTGTACCTGCTGTAGTTCCTGAAGTTTTTCCTGTTGCTGCTGCTTTCAGTACAGAATCACCGGAAATAGTGAATGAATCAACAGAAGTCTTGATTCCTGCCAGTGCTTTCTCATCCTTTACAGAACCTGCAACACTGTAAAATTCTGTTGTATTATCTGTGAAATATTTATTTACAACATATTTATAGTCACTCTTATCAGTGAGGTAATGAACTGTATAGCTGTAAACATTTACACCGCTGACTTCCTCTGATTTATAATCCTGGATCTCAAAATCTGTACCTTCTACAAGATTATCTGCCTTTACAAGTGCAGAGGCTGTATCCTGTGAGCTTGGAATGATCGCCACAGACATATCCTCCTCACCGGAACCATGCAGGATCAGGAGTTTGCCCTGTTTCGGTGACTCGAAGCTTAACATATCGTCAGAATCTGATTTATTCGCCCATGTCGCATCCGGAAGTTTAATGGATACTGCTTTGTTCTTAGATGTATAGGTAGTATTCTGGGCATTGGCCGGTGCAGGGGTAGGAGTTGCTTTCGCTGCTTTGGTTGGCTCCGGTGTAGGAGTTACCTGTACCACACTTGAATCCTCGTCACTGCCGCCTCCAAAGTTACATGCAGTCATGGAAACAGATAATACAGCTGTTAAGGCCAATAACATTAGTACTCTTTTATTTTTCATAATATCCTCCTTAGAATAGATATATAGTCTTCAGGTAATATTTGATATCAGGTCAGGAGAGGAAACCTCTCTCTGATATTATTATAACTGTTCCGTACTTTATAAAATATGATGTCAGGGTCAAAAGATATTTTGCCCCTAACATTATATATTTTACAATTTCATTACATAGATGTCAATGTCGATTTCTCAGCCTTCTGCGATTTGCATAGTCTGTCATAACGCCATTTTTCTGCTTCATCATACCATTTATCTTTTTTTCTCTGTAACTGATGAGATTACTTGTTACTGTGAACGGAGTGAACAGTAACGATTACTTTTTTTATTTTTCCACTTCATACATATGCAGTTCATGAAGGGCTCTTGTTGCAGCGATTATATCTCGCCTGACGCACAAGCGGGCTCTGATCTTTCTGCGGAAATACTGCAAATACCTGATCAAATTTCCAGACCTTTTTGCCAGATAGAATGTCGTAACTGTAAGACCTTTCTTAAAGCTTGTGCTGTTTCTGTCCAGATAAGACAGACGTTCTTTTATATCAAATCCTTTTTCTCCCAGAATTTCCTTCAGAAGAAGCCACATATGTTCTGCTTCTTTCTCTGTACGCAGGACAACCGCTGCTGTTTCATATTCTTCTTCGCCGAGTTTCAGAGTTTCTGCAATCTCTTCCGCAGCATGGCTCATATCTGCAAATATTTTTCTCCTCCACCGGAGCACCATGACGTTCAAAGAGTTCCATATCTTCAATACCCGCAAGCTGATTTGCATAAGACGCAATCTCTATGGTGTTACGGTAACTCTTATTCATAATGATCTTGTGGATATCCCTCCCGAAAATCTTCGGCAGAAATTTCAGCACATCCTGCTGTTTTTCATCCATAGTCTGTGCCCGGTCACCCAGGATCGTCATTCTGCAGGAGAAAATCCTCTGCAGAATTTCATACTGAAGCCTTGAGTAATCCTGCATCTCATCTACCACCAGATGCTTGATATTGCTTCTTCCCTGCTGGCTCTGCAAACGATATTTCAGGTAAAGAACAGGATAAACATCCTCATATTTCAGCTTTCTTTTCTCATAAGAAACACGCGGAAGTCCTTTGTATCCATTTTCTTTCAGGAACTGACTGTAGATCACATAAAGATCTCCGGTCACATACAGCTTCATGAATTTCTCACGGATCAGGTCTTTCTCATCATCTGCCAGATCACGGTCCCGCAGAGTTTCCACCTCGTCAATGAAATAATCTGCAACTGCATCCATCCTTGAGAGCAGTGGAAAATCCTGGAATTTGAAATAAAACAATTCAATAATCTCTGATTCTTTCTTTACAAATCCCTTATATTCCACATCTTTAAAATTCATCAGCCGGTCTTCCAGTTCCACCAGATAACGTTCCATAAGATTTATAAATTCCATGGACTGCTTTTCCTCTGCCAAAGAAGCTTTCTGCGGAAAACGGATTCTGCGTTCAATTTCATCATAGCGGTCTTCGCAGTCAGAAACTGTATCCCTAAGCTGCTTATAGGCAAAAAGATCAAAGCTCATTTCCTTAATATTCTCTTCTCCCAGTTCAGGAAGGATATGGGAAATATAATCGGAAAACACTCCATTTGGTGACAGGATCAGAATATTGGAAGACTTCAGATTCTGTCTGTCATGGTAGAGAAGATAGGCGATCCTGTGAAGCGCCACGGAAGTTTTCCCGCTTCCTGCTGCACCCTGGATCACCATGATCCTGTCTTTGGTATTTCGGATAATGGCATTCTGCTCCTTTTGAATGGTACGGATAATGTTCTTAAGCTGTACCTCACCGTTACTTCCCAACTCTGCTTTCAGGATCTCATCATCGATCTTCACATCACTCTCAAATTCGTAGATCATTTTTCCGTTGCGGATCTTATACTGCCATTTCGAAGCAACCTCGCCATGAATCTCGCCCATGGGAGCCTCATAAGAAGCCGGTCCTTTGTCATAGTCATAAAACAGACCGCTTACCGGAGCACGCCAGTCGTATACTAATGGAATATGCCCTGCTTTCTCTGCAAAATTTCCAATTCCAATATAAAAGATCTCCGGTTCGTCCTCTCCTTCGTAAATGAAATCCACTCTTCCGAAGAATGGAGAATCTGCCATTCTGCGAAATCTCTGTTTCAGGATCAGCTGCTCTTCATTTGCGGAAATCTGGCGGAACAATGCCTGCTGATTATCATAATTTTCATAACCATACTGGTCCATCTCTGTATAATTTTCCCAGTAATACTCATGCATTCCCTCAATCTCTTTCTGGCCTTCCACCAGAGAAAGGCTGATTTCTGTGATACGTTCTTTTAATTTTTCCAGCACATAGCCCAGATATTCTCTGCCGTTTTTCTTATCTGTCATATCGTTGATATCCTCTGATACTTGCAACCGTTCAGCAACTTCACAGTTACAATACTCCTTATTATTGTTATCATTTTCTCTTGTTATTATGATGATAAAATATAGTTACTGTTCACTCCGTTCCCAGCAACACGCTTCGCGATGCAGGAAATATGAACCTCCTTGTGCAATGCCCAAGGAGTATCGTTTGCTTCGCAAACTTAATTTATGCTAATCGCATAAATTCGCGCGGTATGTCTCGGGTTTTCTGTGACCTTCGCTCACAAAAAACACCTCGCGGGATATTACCAGTGAACAGTAACAAAATATATCAATTTTCGTAGATTGGTTTTTAATTATAACATATTACCCTCTTACAGAAAAGACGTAAATCTGGCAAAAATCCCTCAGCCGGTATCTGTGTGATCCTATATCCTCCTGGCAAAGGAAATATCTACATTAGCCTGGAGCCAGATATATTCTCTTTCACAAATACCCCTGAGGGATTGTAACTTTATATTTTAAGCAGTTGCCTTATTCTCAAACTGACTGTTATACAGGTCTGCATAGAAGCCTTTCTTAGACAGAAGCTCTTCATGATTTCCCTGCTCGATAATGTCACCGTCTTTCATAACCAAGATCAGGTCTGCATCCTTGATGGTAGAAAGTCTGTGTGCGATCACAAAGCTGGTTCTGCCCTTCATCAGATTGTCCATGGCTTTCTGGATACGCACTTCGGTTCTGGTATCTACAGAGGAGGTTGCCTCATCCAGGATCAGGATCTTATTATTAGCAAGAATTGCCCTGGCAATAGTGAGAAGCTGTTTCTGTCCCTGGGAAATATTACTGGTTTCTTCATCCAGAACCATGTCATAGCCGCCCGGCTGCTGCATGATAAAGTTGTGCACATGGGCTGCCTTTGCTGCTGCGATCACCTCTTCATCTGTAGCATCCAGACGTCCGTAACGGATATTTTCCATAATGGTTCCTGAGAACAGCCAGGTATCCTGAAGCACCATACCAAACATCTCTCTCAGACTGCTTCTGTTAAAGTCTTTGATGTCATAACCGTCTACCTTAATACTTCCGCCATTGAGATCATAGAATCTCATAAGCAGTTTCACCATAGTTGTCTTTCCTGCACCTGTGGGACCTACAATGGCAATCTTCTGGCCATCCTTCACATCTGCAGAGAAATCATTAATAATGATCTTATCCGGATTGTAACCGAATTTTACATGTTCAAACTGTACATCTCCTGTAAGTGTATTAACATCTACAGGGTTCTTCTCATTCTGACTCTCTTCCGGCTCCTCCAGGAATTCAAATACTCGTTCGGAAGCTGCTGCTGAGGACTGTAACAGGTTTGTAACCTGTGCGATCTGCTGGATTGGCTGTGTAAAGTTACGGATGTACTGGAAGAAGGACTGGATATCACCGACTTCAATACTTTTTTTGATTACAAACACGCCGCCTAAGAGAGCTACCATTACATATCCAAGGTTACCTACAAACTGCATGATCGGCATCATCATTCCTGAGAAAAACTGAGATTTCCATGCAGATTCATAAAGCTTCTGATTATCTTTCTCAAATTCTTCTACTACATCATTCTCTTTGTTGAAAACCCGGACCACATTATGACCACCGAAGTTTTCTTCGATCTGACCGTTTACTTTACCCAGATAGCTCTGCTGATCCTGAAAGTATTTCTGGGAATGCTTCATGACAGTCTGGATGATGAACATGGAAACTGGCAGGATCAGAAGTGCTGCCAGAGTCATCCACACATTGATGGAAAGCATCATAATAAATACACCGATCAGGGTTGTCACTGATGTGATCAGCTGTGTCAGACTCTGGTTCAGACTCATCTGCAGAGTATCCACATCATTGGTGATACGGGAGAGGATCTCACCGTTTGTTCTGCTCTCATAATAGTTCAGAGGCAGTCTGTTGATTTTCTTTGAAATATCTTTTCTCAGATTATAGGTAACATCATTGGAGATCCCTGACATTACGAATCCCTGTACAAAGGAAAAGCATGCACTTAACACATATAATCCAAGTGTCCATAACAGGATCATCCCGATCTTTCCGAAGTCAATTTCACCGGTTCCGTTTACCTTGGCAACCAGGCCGTTAAACAGCTCTGTGGTCGCCTTACCTAAAATCTTAGGCCCTACAATACTAAACACAGTTCCCGCTACTGCAAAGATAAACATCAGTATAAAGCGGAATTTATATCGTCCCATATAACGGAAAAGCTTAGCCATGGAGCCCTTGAAGTCTTTCGCCTTTTCGCCGGACATCATACGTCCATGTCCTCCCATAGGACCTCTTCTTCTCTGTTCGCTCATGCCAGTTCCTCCTCTGATAACTGAGATCTTGCAATCTGCTGATATACCTCACAATTTGCCATCAGTTCCTTATGAGTTCCAATGCCCGCCATATGTCCGTCGTCCAGTACAATGATCTGGTCTGCACCAAGGATGGTACTGATCCTCTGGGCAACGATTACGGTAGTTGCGTCCTTGGTGTACTCCTTCAATGCCTTTCTTAACTGACTGTCAGTCTTAAAGTCAAGGGCAGAGAAGCTGTCATCAAAGATAAATATCTCCGGATCCTTTGCAATGGCTCTGGCAATGGACAGACGCTGTTTCTGTCCGCCCGAAACATTGGTACCTCCCTGTGATACAGGAGATTCATATTTCTCCGGTTTCGTATCAATAAATTCTGTAGCCTGTGCAACCTCTGCTGCTTCCTTTACCTGTGCATCAGTGATCTCCGGCTTACCATAGCGGATATTGGAATCAATGGTACCTGAGAAAAGTACACCCTTCTGCGGCACATATCCCAGTTTGTCACGAAGTTCTTTCTGAGTCATGTCGCGGACATCCACACCATCCACTTTAACAGAACCCTTTGTCACATCATAGTATCTTGGGATCAGGTTGATCAGGGTACTCTTACCGCTTCCAGTACTTCCGATCACTGCGATCGTCTGACCTTTCTTTGCTTTAAAGGAAATGTCTGTCAGTACATTCTCACCTGCTTCCGGGTAAGCGAAGGATACATGGTCAAATTCGATCTCACCTTTCACATTTTCTGACGGATGTACCGGAGTTTCCGGATCCTGAATGGAAACCTCTGTTTTCAGAACCTCATCAATACGAAGCGCTGCAACATTTGCTCTCGGGAGCATAATAGACATTGCAGTGATCATCAGGAAGGACATAATGATCTGCATTGCATACTGGATAAATGCCATAACATTACCAACCTGCATGGTTCCGTTGTCTACTGCATGGGCACCACTGTAAATAATAAGTACAGATACACCATTCATGATCAACATCATAATGGGCATCATAAAAGTCATACATCTGTTGACAAACAGGTTTGTTTTTGTCAGATCCAGGTTCGCTTTCTCAAAACGATCTTCCTCATGCTTCTCACGGCTGAATGCACGGATAACAGGAATACCTGTCAGAATCTCACGGGATACCAGATTCAGTCTGTCAATCAGAGTCTGTAAGATAGTGAATTTTGGCATTGCCACCTGGAACAGCACAAAGATCACAATCAGGATCAGACCAACTGCCACACCAAGGATCCATGTCATGGAAGAATCTGTGTTTAATACCTTGAGCACTCCACCAATACCAAGGATCGGCGCGTACAGAACAATGCGGAACATCATTGCCATAACCTGCTGTACCTGCTGCACATCATTGGTGCTTCGTGTGATCAGGGATGCTGTGGAGAATTTATGATATTCTCTGCTGGAAAAGCTCATAACCTTGCGGTAAATGCTGTTTCTCAGGTCATGACCAAGTCTGCCTGCCACTCTGGCCGAAATAAATGTAACGCTGATTGCTGCCAGCATGATCACCAGTGCCATGGCAAGCATTCTGATACCTGACATCAGGATGTAATGCATCTGAATGGCATCCACATCTTTTCCCAGTGCTTCATATTCTGAAGCAACAAAGGAAACACCAGCCTGTGTCACAATAGACTCCGGCATATCTTTCAGCTTCTCATCCATCTGACTCATAATCTGCTGTACTGCTTCTTCCGGCATCTGTGCCAGTGCTGTCAACGGGTCTGTTCCCTCCGGAAGGCCCATCTGTGCAGCCATTGCCTGCCCCTGCTCACTGTCTTCGGAAAAGGCAGCTACCATCATCATTGCCTTTGAGAAATCCTCATTTAAATTCTCTCTGGTTTCTTTGGAAATATCATCGTTTAATAACCAGGTATCATCTTCCTGTGTATAATTCTGTGAAACTTCCTTTTTCTGATCCTCATCCATAAAAATCTGAAGATTCTGCAGGGTTGAATCCCGAAGCTTATCCGGCACACTGTCTTCAATACCTTTCTGCTGGATACCTACATTAATGATCTTGGAGGTATAATCCGGCAGGGAAAGATCACAGTACGCCTGCAGAAACAGAAGTGCTATGATCAGGACAATGTATCCCGCTGATTTCTTCAGATATTTCATCAGTTTAATCATTGCTTGATTCCCTCTTTTCCTATTTTTAATATGTATGTCTGTTTAAACTCACGTGTCAGTTCTTTCACAGACAATATTATTTTTTATCTGAACATGCTGATACAGTTTTCTCAATCTGCTCCATCATGTATTTTTCAGTTTCTACCTGTTGACAGGTATCTCCGAAATATTATCCAGAATCTGCCCAAAAAACCTTCGTAAAAGACATAGCTCTGCTTCGCTGAAATTGCTGAACATCACTTTTTCCACAGCTTTGCTTTCCTGCTGGAGCTCCTCCACGATTTTTCTTCCGTTTTCTGTCAGATATACACGCATGATGCGTTGGTCTTTATCATCACGTTTCCTGCAGACAATGTCGGCTTTCTCCAGACGCTGGATACTTACATTTACAGTGGGCGGTGTTACACCCATACACTCTGCGATCTCCTTCTGGCTGCAGCCGTTATTTCTGTATACGATCATAATGATCGGCATCTGTCCCTGCTGGATACCGATTTCCCGTATACGCTGCATACATCTCATACCATATTGGCGGTTGATCTCCATAAAGAGCGCAGGCATGCTTTTCTCTTCTCGTTTTTCTTTCTTCTCCTCTTCCGGGCACCACATAACTTCACTCCTTTCCGGCCTCTGTCCTCTTTCAGGTCTGATATTATTCTTTAATTAGCCTGACTAATCATATATAATATACTTTTAGACAAAAAATGCAAGTGTTTTTTGTGCAGTTTATAATTATTTTAGATTTAGCTTTGATATTTCCAATTTGTAAATATTTAATTTATTTGCCCGGCTAAATTTTTTCATCTCAGGTCGAATAAATTTCCAATATTCTTCAAGCTCTATCTCTGCATAACTTCTTTATAAAATTCTATAAACACATTAATTGCCGGAGACCGCCATTTATTTTTGTGGAGCATGCAATTGTGTCCATACAGTTACCGGGTCAGCCGGCAACATCCAGTCTTTTAATCTGTCCGTCTTTCACATATTTCTCCGAAATAAAATTCCGGAAGAAAGGAAAGCAGGCTGCTGTTTTTTACCAGTTCACATATCTGAAGCGGATTTCCGATTTCAAGAACCGGACGGATTTCCAGTGATTGGGACGCAAGGATTTCATTCAGTATTTTTCTGTAGCTCATGGCTTGTTCTGTTAACACAAACTCATTCTGAGAAATTTCACTTAATTTCCATGAACAGCCTGCAACAGGATTATCAGCCGCTGCAATAAAATGTACCTGTTCTTCCTGTTCCGCACAAATAATAAAATCCGAATCATAAATATGCCTGTCCAGAGTAAAAACCAGATCTGTTTCGTTCTTCCGCAATTTATCAAACATCTGCTCTGTACCGTTTTCTGTTATCTCCACTTTTATTTCCGGATACTGATGATGAAAACGCAGAAAATCATTTTTAAAATATCTGCTGCAGACAGAACTGGACATAGACAACCGTATCTCGCCTTCAATGCTTTCAGCCGAATTCAGCGAATCAAGCATTTTTGCCTGTGCCTTCAGAATGTTTCGAGCCTGCTGCAAAACTAAAACTCCCTTTTCCGTAAGATTGATTTTATGATAATAACGGTCAAACAGCCTGACATCAAGTTCCTTTTCCAGTTGTTTAATCTGTGAAGAAACTGTAGACTGCGTATATCCCAGTTCCTTTGCAGCAGCCGAAAATCCGGAATATTCACATACTGCAATAAAAGTTTTTAACACATTTGTATCCATTTCTCGTTCCTTTCCCATATTTTTTTCAATATTTTCCCATCAAAACGTAGAAGCGTTATTTTTCTTATACAAACGATATTTTCAATAATATACAACAAAACAATCAATTTTACAAATATTGTTTTTTATCTTATAATATCCCTTATATGAACTTCTGAAGGGAGCGTTATCTTATGAAACGTGAACAGCTTGGAAGCCGGCTTGGCTTCATTATGCTTTCCGCCGGCTGCGCCATTGGCTGCGGAAATGTGTGGAAATTCCCGTGGATGTGCGGGCAAAATGGCGGCGGCAGCTTTATGCTAATCTATCTTCTGTGTCTGGTCATCCTGGGAATCCCGGCTCTTGTGTTGGAATTTTCCATCGGAAGAGCGGCTCAGACAAGTCCCCTTTTCATGTACCGTAAGCTGGAAAAGCCAGGACAGAAATGGGGGATTTTCGGTTGGTTCTGTCTGCTTGGCAACATTGCCCTGATGGCATTTTACACTGTTGTCTGCGGCTGGATCATTTATTATTTTGTACAGTTTCTCAGAGGTAAAAATGGTTCACTGGGATTTTCATCCATGATCTCCTCTCCCTCTGTGAATGTATTCTTCTTACTGGTCACTGTAGTCATTGCATTTTTCATCCTTTCCTTCAATCTTCAGGGAGGACTGGAGCGTGTGACAAAATATATGATGTCTGCACTGCTGGTGCTAATGCTTGCTCTCGCTGTACACAGTCTTTTTCTGAAAGGCTCTGGTGAGGGAATGACCTTTTATCTGAAACCGGATTTCTCAAAGATTGATGGTTCGGTGATCGTAGGGGCAATGAACCAGGCATTCTTTACTTTATCTACAGGTATGGGTGGCATGGCTATCTTTGGCAGCTATATTGGCAAAGAGCATTCTCTAATGGGGGAAGCTATTCATGTGATCACACTGGACACACTGGTTGCTTTTCTGGCAGGAGTTATTATTTTCCCTGCATGCTTTACCTTTAATCTGGAAGTAAATGCAGGTCCGAGCCTTCTGTTTGATACAATGGCAGCAGTTTTTAACAACATGTCCGGAGGTCGCATCTGGGGTTCCTTATTCTTCCTGTTCATGGTATTTGCAGCTATGTCAACAGTTCTGGGAGTGTGCGAAAACATCCTGGCAATGATACGTGAGCTTACCGGCTGGTCTCGTCCAAAAGGCAGCGTGGTCTGCGGCACAGGTGTCTTTCTTCTGGCACTTACCACAGCCCTTGGTTTCAGCGTTTTCCACTTCCAGCCATTTGCCGAAGGAACTACCTGGCTTGATTTCTGGGATTTTATTGTTTCCAACAATATTTTACCCCTTGGCTCTCTCATCCTTGCACTCTTCTGCTGTAATAAGTTCGGCTGGGGATGGGATAACTTTATCAAAGAGAGCAATACAGGTAAGGGCTTAAAGGTACAGAGCTGGATGAAACCGCTCTTCCGGTTTGTACTTCCGATTATGATTGCCTTTATCTATATTTATGGAATGTTCACATTCAACTGGAAATAAAAAAGAAAAATAAGCTCCGTGGATCAAAACTTCTATCCACAGAGCTTATTTTTTATCCAACCATCATTTTTAATTTTAGTGAACCTTCTGATCCAGCATTCTCCGGATCAGCTCAATTGTATCCTTCAGTCCATAGTTGGCACTGTTGATACACAAATCATAATTCTCCGGTTTTCCCCATTTCTCACCGGTATAAAATTCATAATATTTCTTATGCTGCTTATCCATCTGCTTCAGAAAACGTACTGCCTGTTTCAGATTCATATTACGGATATCCATAACATGCTGTACACGAACCTGGAAGGGAGCACTGATAAACAGGCTGATATGCGGAATGTGATTATTCTTAAGAATCGTGTCTGCGCAGCGTCCCATGATCACACAGTCTTCACTCTTTGCCAGTTCACAGATCAGATCACTCATATTGAAAAATACGGCATCCTGCTTCGGAAGTCCGTGATAACGGTTAAATTCCCTGAACCAGGTTTTCAGATCTGTATGTTTTTTCTTTCTGTATTTATCAAATCCCTCAAAACTGCCGGCATCACCCACTGCATTTTTATCTGCCTGCAGACGCTTCATAACCTGATCAAAAATCTCTGCATCATAATAGTTGATCTGAAGCTGATCTGCCAGTTCAAAGCCGATATCATTACCGCCGCTTCCCTGTGTACGGCTGATACAAATGATCAGATGGTCGTTCTCCGAAATCTCATTCTGGCGTCTTGCGATCAGATTATTCAGACTGATACGTTCTTTATCTACAATATCTGTCTGTCCAAATGTATCCGGAAGACTTTCAATCTCTTTCAGAATACTGTCATACTCTATCATAAGACGTCTTCTCTCGCTCTTATCCCTGATGGTACGGGCCATGTTACTGATCAGCGCCAGTTCACTTCTGAGCAGATGTCCGTCCGGCTTGGTATACATCAGTGCTGCCAGATGACGGAGAGTTGTTTCTTTTTGTCCTGTAAATGTACGTCCCAGAGAGGAACCCACACATTTATAAACTTCTTCGTCCAGGTTATAAATGCGTATTGCAAGTTCTTTACATTTTTCCTGATTATCCTGCATAATGATCCTCCCTCCTTATAAAAAGAATACAAACATATCGATAATAAACACCGGAATCAGAAATGCCACAGACCACAGCATATATCCGAAGAATGACGGCATCTTCACACCATTCTCATCAGAGATTGCCTTTACCATAAAGTTTGGGGCATTTCCGATATAAGTGTTGGCACCCATGAATACCGCACCACAGGAAATCGCAGACAGAATCTTGGTAGGTACAGTTCCCAGTGTGGTTGTAATTCCATTGGTAAATGCCAGCGTTCCTGCTGTTGTAAGGAATACCAGATACGTCGGTGTATTATCCAGGAAACTGGAAAGCGCACCGGTTGCCCAGAACATCTCTGCCGGTTCAGTAACTCCCAGATTCGGTCCTACCGCTTTCAGAAGCATCAATGCAGGCTGCATGGTGATAAAAATACCGATGAATAAAACCGCAACCTCCTGGATCGCACCCCAGGTAAAATGGTTTCTGATACGGATCTGCTTATCTGTTGTCTTAAAGGAAAGAAAGGCTGCAAGCAGAATGATCACAATTTCGATCAGTGCCGGGAATGTCAGGGTTACTTCTCCAAAAAGATGAATGCCTCTTACATTGCCTGCGGCATCCTGAAATGCGGACATTCCCGGAAGTACACCGCTTAAGATTACCGCGCCAACGATCATCACAAGGAAGATGATATTGTGCAGTCCATCCAGACGGAACTGAGTACCCGGTTTACGGATATCCGGTTTACGTCCATTTGCAATATCCTTTCTGTAGGAACGTTTATCAATCTGATAAAATACAAACAGCAAAATGACCATATTAAAGATCAGTACAGGGAACAGATGCAGGCTCCAGAAGAAAGGAACACCTCGCATAAATCCCATTAACAGCGGCGGATCTCCGATTGGTGTAAGACATCCACCCATATTGGAAACCATGAAGATAAAGAAAATCATAATATGTCCTTTTCTCTTTCTCCATGAATTCATTTTAATTACCGGACGTACCATCAGCATACTGGCACCGGTGGTACCGATACAGCTTGCCAGAAGAGTTCCCAGTGCAAGCAGACCTACATTAACACGGGGGGAACCTGCGAAATCACCCTCCATGGTAATATTACCTGATACGCAGAACAGGCCGAATAATAGAATGATAAATGTAAGATAATCATTCACAATACAGTCCAGAACTGTCTCTGTAGTCTTTCCGGCTCCATAAACGAAAGCAAATGGAACCACCATCAGAATGATCCATAAGGCAACAACCAGTGGCTGATGAGACTCCCACCACTCCGCTTTTACCAGAGGCATCACTGCAATACATAACAAAAGCCCTGCAAAGGGAATGCAAAGCCATACAGGTACTGTAGATGGTGCTTTACTGCCTTCTGCCGCAAATACACTCAACGGACAAGCCAGAAGAACTGCAAAAAAAGCACCCAGTACGGTCACCAACTTTTTCAAAACTGCCACCTCCATATTGTATTTTCGTACAGCGCGATTATCATTCAGGAGATTTTTTTCATATACGTGTTTCTTCCTATTTAATATGCGCTTGTTTTTTACAGATGCAATTATATCATACAGCATACAAAAATCAATTGTGTGGATAGTGAATATTTATACTTTATTTCCTGTTTTTTTATACATTTTTTACATATTCCCTGATTATTTTCGTTTATATTTTAACGATTTAATCTTTATTACTGACATTTTTTTGTACTGCCTTATCTATTTTTTAAGATTGTACTGATTTTGAAACACATGACCCAATAACTGCTCCGCAGTTTATCACTTTTGGGCAATTAAAGCAGGGATCTTTCTTATATGCAATACGAAAAATGCTCCCCAACAGCAATTCCCGCTGTCAGAGAGCATTTCACATATTTCTTATATGAACTGATTGGTTGCCTCATCATACTCATAATCGATGGAATGCATCTTCGCCACCAGTTCGTCTTTCTTCAATCCTCTGCATGTGCAGAGTGCTTCCAGGGAATCATAGTAATCCCTGAGCTGAGTATTTACATAACTCAGCAGAATCATTGGATCTTTGGGTATCATTTAGTTTCCGTCCTTTACCGTAACAATGAATTCCCCATTCTGAACATCCAGCACCAGAGTATCACCTGCATGAACATCTCCGGACAAAATCTTTCGTGCCGCAAGAGTCTCCACATATTTCTGCAGATAACGTTTCAGCGGACGTGCACCATATACCGGGTCATAGCCATTCTCGATAACCTGATCCTTGGCTGCATCTGTCAGTTCCAGGGAAAGCTCCTGGTCTGCAAGACGTTTGTCAAGCTCGCCGACCATCAAGTCTACTATCTTACCAATATTGGATTTTGTCAAGGGCTTAAACATAATTATTTCATCCAGACGGTTCAGGAATTCCGGACGGAAATGACCTCTCAGGTCATCCATAACCTGGCTCTGAGCCTCAGGTTTGATTTCTCCATTCTCATCAATACCATCCAGCAGATATGGAGAACCGATGTTGGAAGTCATGATAAGAATTGTATTCTTAAAGTCAACAGTACGTCCCTGAGAATCTGTGATACGGCCATCATCCAGTACCTGCAGCAGTACGTTAAACACATCCGGATGTGCCTTCTCAATCTCATCGAAAAGTACAACACTGTATGGTTTACGGCGGACTGCCTCAGTAAGCTGGCCGCCCTCCTCATATCCTACATATCCCGGAGGCGCTCCGATCAGTCTGGATACAGAATACTTCTCCATGTATTCACTCATATCAATTCTGACCATATTCTGTTCATCATCAAACAGATTCTCTGCCAGAGTTTTGGCAAGCTCTGTCTTACCTACACCTGTAGGACCAAGGAACAGGAAGGAACCGATAGGTTTGGTCGGATCCTTGATGCCGGCTTTGGAACGAAGGATTGCATCTGTAACCCTCTTCACACCTTCATCCTGGCCTACAACTCTCTTGTGAAGCTGATCTTCCAGAGTGAGGAGTTTGGCTCTCTCGCCTTCTGTCAGTCTTGTTACAGGAATACCGGTCCATCTGGAAATGATCCTTGCGATCTCATCATCAGTAACTGCCTCATGAACCAGACTTCTGTCACTTTCTTTGACACTCTTCTCTTCGATTTCCAGCTGCTGCTGTAATTTCGGAAGTTCGCCGTACTGTAACTGTGCAGCCTTCTCCAGATCATAGTTCTGTTTTGCTTTCTGGATCTGCTTATTCACATCCTCAATCTGCTCACGAAGCTTCTGTAATTTCTCTACAGAATGCTTCTCATTGTCCCACTGTGCTTTCTGTGTATTAAAGGTATCTCGAAGCTCTGCCAGTTCCTTCTGAAGTGCTTCCAGACGTTCCTTACTCAGGTTATCTGTCTCTTTCTTCAGTGCAGATTCCTCAATCTCCAGCTGCATGATCTTACGGCGCTGTTCATCCAGCTCTGAAGGCATGGAATCCAGCTCTGTCTTGATCAGGGCACAGGCCTCATCCACCAGGTCAATGGCCTTATCAGGAAGAAAACGGTCTGTGATATATCTATGTGAAAGTGTAGCTGCTGCAACCAGCGCACTGTCTGTGATCTTAACACCATGGAAGACCTCATATCTCTCCTTCAGACCACGAAGGATGGAAATGGTATCCTCCACTGTAGGTTCATCTACCATAACAGGCTGGAAACGACGTTCCAGAGCGGCATCTTTCTCAATATACTGACGATACTCATCCAGAGTTGTGGCACCGATACAGTGAAGCTCACCTCTGGCAAGCATAGGCTTCAGCATATTGCTTGCATCCATGGCTCCGTCAGTCTTACCTGCACCAACAATCAGATGTAACTCATCAATGAAAAGAATGATGTTTCCTTCACTCTTCTTTACTTCTTCAAGGACTGCTTTCAGACGTTCCTCAAACTCACCTCTGTATTTGGCACCTGCTACCAGAGCACCCATGTCCAAGGCAAAAATCTTCTTATCCTTCAGACCTTCCGGCACATCCTCCGCCACGATTCGCTGTGCAAGACCCTCGATTGCTGCTGTTTTACCTACACCAGGCTCACCGATAAGCACCGGATTGTTCTTGGTCTTACGGGAAAGGATTCTGATGATATTACGGATTTCTTCATCACGTCCGATCACAGGATCCAGCTTCTGGTTACGTGCCTTTTCAACTAAATCCTCACCATATTTATTCAAAGTATCATAAGTAGCTTCCGGATTGTCACTGACTACACGCTGATTGCCTCGTACTGTAGAAAGTGCCTGCAGGAAACGCTCCTTAGTAATGCCAAATTCCTGAAACAGTTTCTTCATGCTTGGACTTGGATATCTCAACAAAGCAAGGAAGAGATGCTCTACAGAGACATATTCATCTCCCATTGCCTTGGCTTCATCCTCTGCACTGACCAGAGCCTTGTTCAGATACTGTCCGAAACGAAGCTCACCGCCAGATACCTTAACCCTGGCATCCAGTGCCTGATTCAGAGAATTTCTGAAATAATCCTTATCTATCTCCATCTTCTCGATCAGTTTAAGAATCAGGCTGTCTTCCTGTTCCAGCAGAGCATATAAAAGATGCTCCTCTTCAATCTCCTGGTTGCCAAACTGATAAGCAACCTTCTCCAGATCCTGGACAGCCTGTACGGATTTCTGTGTAAATTTACTGATATTCATAGGCTAACCCTCCTCTTGTATGAGAAATATCTCTCCCGAAGGAGAAATATGTTGTTTTCTTTGTTCTGCATGTAATATAACACACGTTGTTAGCACTGTCAATAGGTGAGTGCTAATTTTTTTTCAACTCCTCTCCTATCTACCTCGCTGATAAATTTTTCTATCAGTCTGTTTACTTCATTCGGCTGGTCCGTATTGGAATTATGACCAGAATTCTTTATCCATATTTCTGATTTCTGCAATAAATCCTCAACACCGCCACAATAGAGAATCAACTCTTTATAAGCCTGCTGAACTTCTGGCGATAAATTCATATAAGCAAAGTACAGCTTGTTTAATCGTCTGACAGAAGTTGTCCTTACAATGTCGCCAGCAAAAGGAAGTTTCTCTTCCATCGTAATTCAGTCCTTTCTTTTTAATTTTGAATATGAAAAAAGCAGTCGATCCTAAATGAAAGACTGCTTTAAATCATATCCTTTACTACCACATTTACAGGCACTTTCCCGGCATATTCTTGTTCCAGTTCCTCTGCCAAATATGCATCGCTCATGCAGTGCATATCAGAAACACCGTCACGAATCAGCTGATAAACCTGGGAATGATAAAAGAAATCCAATGCCGCATCCAGCGAGAGCCCCTGCTGTTTAGCAAAGCATTCAATAACACGGCTATATTTTTTCTGAAGCAAAATCGGATTCGCTGTCATAATGTTTCACTCCCTTCAAAATGCAATAAAGACAATGCTTTTTCTGTGCGGAAACTTATTTGCAGATTCGGCTTTTCATAACGCAGGCGGTTGATAGCTTCCGTCTTATCAATCAGCCCGTCAAAGAACAGCTCCACAGTATTGAACACCTTATCATTGGCAACACCACCCACAACCAGGTCGTAATCGGTCGAATCTTTCCCGCTGCGGCAGTTCAAAATAAAATCCAGCCATTCTTCGGAATAAGAATCGAATTTCAGCATTTTCAGTTCAGATTCCCGGCTTTCATCGTATTCATACCGGGAAATAATACCGTCTTTCCCACGACGTTTGAACTTGCCGCACCACTTTGCAGCCTGTTCATATAGCGGCGTGGCATAAAAGCCACGCCCGAAATCCACATTGGGGCGGGAATGAGCTAAATCTGGCTTAGCAATCTCTAAAAAAGAACCATGATAGAGAATCATACTTCTACACCCCTTTCTTTCATCACGTCAAGGAGGTCATCAACAATATATTCCCTGCTCTGGGTATGCAACATTTCATATTCCGGCACAATATAGCCGTTCAAAATATTACTCTGTTCGGTAAATGCCTGATAAACACGCTCTGCATTCACACCCAGCTTTGCCGCTACATTTTCAATGCAAAAAACAGCAAACTCCAGCTCACTGGAATTTTTGATTTTTTCATCTGTCATAATCTACAAGCCCTCCTTCGGAATCACTGTTCTCCATTTGAACGCTTTTATCTTTATTATATGCAAATGTCCGCACAATAACAATACTAAATTTACGCTCCAATAATCTTATTGAATAACTGTAACAATACGTCTTTTACGCCGGACGTATTGAATACAAGACCAACGGCTACTAAGGCAACTACCAAGAATCCGATAAGTTTGGAAAACTCACGCTTGAATCCCAAGTAGATACCGATATAACTGCAATAATGCTAGAAGTAAAATATCCGATACCTTTTCCAGCCACAATAAAATGCAGAGCAGCCAATATTATACTAATAACTATCAATGCAATTCCATATAATACTTTTTTCCACTGTATATTTAATTTCATCCGGGCACTCCTTTCCTATCTATCTCGCTGATAAATTTTTCTATAAGTCTGTTTACTTCATCCGGCTGGTCAGTATTGGAATTATGACCGGCATTCTTTATCCATTTAAGCGATAAACCTTCCCTCTGATGCCATTTCTTATTATAACTTTTTGCAGATCCCGCTTTATCCTTTTCTCCACAGATAAGTAATGCCGGACAACTGATATGATATGGCAAATCTGCTTTAATTGCCTTAGCAAGCATTCTGTACCCGAAGCCAGCGAGCTTTGCATATTCTTTATGCTCTGAGTTATAGGCCATCATCATCTTTCGCATAAGATTCTGACCATAGTCCGTCTCAGAGCACCCTCTTGAACCAGCCCTAAGAAGAGCTTTCCATGGATATATTCTGTATAATGGCTCTACTCTTTCAAGAAGCCATATTTCCATTGCAGTCATATAAGACTTTTGAAGCGGTGCAGAATCAATGGAGATAAACCCCGTTATCTTATCCGGATATAATTCCATATACATTTGGGCCAGATATCCACCCATAGACTGACCGATAATGATTGGATTATAAATTTCTTCTTTTGCTAAAATTTCATAAAGCCATTCTGCCATATCAGACAGGCTGTAATTATTCGTAAATGGTCTGGATAATGCATGTGATGGTGCATCCCATACAAACACATTCTGTTTATTCTCAAAATATTCTGTCTGCTTCTCAAAAAGCCTATGGTCTGCCGTAAGACCCGGTAAGAACACTAACGTAATTCTCTGTTTATCTATTATATTTACAAAATAATGGATGCAGCCACAGGGCGTCTTGTAACTGTTTTCTGTCATTTTTCGCCCCCTTTCCATAAACCATTTCCCAATGATTTATCATTTCCAGATATCATTAATATCTTCTACTTCATATATCACTCATCTTCCTCAAGTTTCTGTACTCTTCTTTTATATATTTTAGAAGATATCATTAATGCTAATAAACATAAGATTTCCACCTGCACAAACATAATAATTCCGGTTGCAATTGAACCAATAAGTTTATGGTAATTCCGATAGGAAACACTAAACCATATAATTCCTGTCAACACTGCCGCAATACTACTGACTATGACATTCGTCTTGAAATTCGGTTTCAATCTCCTGTCCCAGATTCCATTTCGGATACATGCAACCCAAAGATAAAAGGCAAGACTCATAAATACAGCCCATTCTCCGGCAAGATTCTTGATACTGTCATTCCCCACTATCATTTGTATTGCCATTACAATCAGCAATCCCCAAAAAGCAATCCAACATCCATTATGTTCGATTTTAAGAAGTTTTAGTTCCTGACGTTCATCTAAATTACTTTTCATTTTCCTAATTTTCATCCTCTTCATCCTCCCAGAATAAATCATCTAAACTTTTATCTAATACGCGACAAATTTTACGACACAGTTTTATTGTGGGATTATATTCTCCCTTTTCGATAGCATTTATAGTTTGCCTTGAAACACCAACAGCTTCTGCTAAGACCTTTTGCGTCATATCTTTTTCAGCCCTTGCCACTTTTATCGCAATATTTTTTGCCACTTTATGTTCACCTCCATTTATAAAGTAATATTTCTTTTCCATAATGTCAATTATATTTTACTTTTTTTGTCTTGTATATTAAGATAAGAATGCCCTTAATGATTAACCCATAATTGAATTTTTACTTCACGATAAGAAAATTCCCTGTCATTTTTATGTCCATAAGTACTCTTTCAGGTGTATCCAAATTGCTGAAAATGCGTTATGTAATAGTAAAATACCACAAAAATCGAGTACAAATTTTGTAATGGGTTATGCGCTTAACCATTGTAAATTCCATATTTACAATGTACCATATAATCATAATATCGCAGAAGAAGGAATGGAAATGACACAGAACAGAGTTAGAAAGGAAAGAACATTCGGATTCCAGAGGATATCCAGATCATCGGCTTTGATGATAACATGGCAAGCAGGGAAAGCAATCCTTCCCTCACAACGATTCATCAGGAAGCTAGCTTAAGGGCGAAAGCGGCAATTGAATGTCTGGAGGCAATGCGCGATGGAGCAGAATATAAGACAGAAATCGTGTTACCGATTGATTTAATAAAAAGGGAAAGTACGAGGAAATTATAATGTCAAAATTTATGAAATCGTTGTGTAAAATAGCAATTCCTGTCACATTGCAAAGTATGCTGCAGGCATCATTTTCAATTGTTGACCAGATCATGATTGGACAGTTAGGCGAGACAAATATATCGGCAGTTGGATTATGTGGTAATTTTTCACTGATTTTTCAGTGGTGATTGGTGCGGTAACGGTATCGGCTTTACTCATTCTTTTGGCTGGAGTATATACCGGATTATATCGTGTTGATGACTGCGTAAAAGCTCTTGGAAAGACACTGCTTATCGTATTTGCCTTGTATGCTCCGGTCAAGGTGGAAAATATGATACTTGGCGGAGGCATTATAAGAAGTGGCGGTAACACCAAAATCATTATGATCATTGATATTGTTGGCACATGGTGTATCGGAATTCCACTGTGTCTGCTTGCAGCATATGTATTCAAGTGGGGAATTGTTGGTGTATATACATTGCTTACCACGGAGGAATTATTCAGGCTTGCTGTATCGTTAATTGTCTTTAACAACCGTAGCAAGAATTCCCTCACCTCTATAGGGACGCCACTGAAAAACTGTTTTTGCATACTATATATAGTGCCTTAATATTGACTGATGTACTTTATTTTGTGTTGATTTATACGAAAAAAGGACTTTTTCAGTGGCCTTCTATAGGTGATGGGATGAATTGCACATTCGAGCATGTCTGCTCAAATTCATAAAAAATCGCAAAAACACTTGTTCTGATACAATAAATATATTATAATAGAAAAAGAACAATATGCTCTTGGGATTTGGACGGTCGAAATAAGCAATAAGTGAGTGTACATAATGAGTTTAGATAATAATTCTCATTCAGTGTTTTTATTTGATTCTGGTTATGAAATATAGCAGAAAGATGCTGGACGATAAGATGTCAGAGAGAACAAAAGAAATCTTTGAAATATAGCACCTGTTGAAACAATCCATCAGTATATAGAGAGTCAGGGTGAGAAAGATAAACCGGGCAGTAAAAATAAGGATCTATCCAAATA